>ENA-UONV01000091-UONV01000091.1-human-gut-metagenome-genome-assembly--contig:-CS4-NODE-91-length-131924-cov-17.310126_pt1 | contig 131924 bp, 113 predicted proteins | sample MGYA00242461_ERZ724008 | MGnify/ENA metagenome assembly ERZ724008 | reverse complement strand
ATGCGTCCGCCGCCTTTTAATTTATAGCAAATTTATCAGTTATCAACGCGATTTTATTCCGCCCGCAACAACGGCGAAATCAGAGAATTTCGTTATTGCCCGTCGAAGCAGGAGTTGCAAGATACTCGTCGCGCAGCATATCCGTTGTGATTTTTCTCCTTATCATAACGCCGTATATAAATACCGCAATAGCCGCTATGGCTATGAGCAAAGTTATCACTCCGCCCGCAGTAAGTCCGGAAAAGACGGCAAAATAGCTCGTTAGCACGTTGCCCGCCGAGGGAATGGCTTCCGTCATCATTACGCTGAAATAAATGGCAATCACTTCATAAACTATTCCTATGATTATCCAATATCCGGGAGAAAGCAGATAATTCCAGCGATATTTTCTGACTTCCGAACGCCTTTTTATGTTATCGAATGTTTCTATAGCAAAATTTTCCATAGAACTTATAAAATAAATGTGTCTGACGAACGAAACGGCGGAAATAAGCAGTCCGACGCCCAGGAAGATTGCGCCGATAATCTGAAGAAAGGAAAACGAACTTGCCACCGTCGCCGAAGCTTCGTCCAAACCTTCCCTGACCGGATTTATTACGCCGTATATTTCATCGAAGATGGAAAATGTAATGCTCGGATTGTCCTTCAATAAATCTTCCATAGACAATTCGTGAAATTTAGGCAACATGGTGCCAGTAAACGATACGTCTGCAAGATTTATATAGAAATTGGGAAGAAACAACATAAAAATCAAGGCTACAAACGTAACCGCACAGGCTACAATCTGTACTATGCAGTACTTTTTCAATATTTTTGTGTACTTGGTAAATTGATTGCGATTATCCATTTCATTTATCCTCTGAAGTTTATTCCTGCGCCACAGCTCCCGGCTGAGGGAGCGTTACCGTCTGCCCGCCAACCGTAAACTCGGCATCAATATATGTTGTTATGACATACTGACCAACGTCATAGCTTAAAGTCATGGTATAGGTCATGCCATCTACTTTGCCGTTCAAAAATTTGACGTCCATGTCTAACGAGATGTTATAAGTAAATCCGTCCAAAGTTAATTCCGCATCGTTTACCTTGAGCTTGTAACTTTGAGTATCCTCGTCGTATTGCGCGGAAGAATAACTTGCAATATCGTCGATAAAGTTTACGTTTGTCATGTCTTCCGAAGGCTGGTAAACATAATTCTGCAAAGGCTTCTCCTCTACAACCCACGAGCCGTCCTCAACCGTGTATTCGTTCAGCGTGTCCCCGCCGTTGAATTCAAGGTAATATTCTATGACATAACCTAATAAACCCGTTTTGCAATAGGTTTTATTGCCTTGTGTAACCATTTTTACGCTGCCCGACGAACTTGTGACACCAGTATTAACATAAAAAAAGACTGTGAAATCATAATTATCCGCACCGAAATACTTTACCCCGTCGGCGCCGACCTGTTCGGAATTTGTAAATGCCTGAACCCATTGCGCTTCGGTAACCATCGTCGGTGATGTTGCGCCGCCCGTTTGGTTGCCGCCGTCTGACGCGTTATCCTCATCGCATCCGCCGAAAATAAACGCCGAGCAACTTACAGCCGCCAACGCCGCCAAAATTGACCTTACTTTTCTTTTCATTTTTTCTCCCCAGCGACAGCATTTCAACCCTGTCGCTTACTTTTTTTGACGAAATATCAACCCGAACTGAAATATTCGTTACAGACAAAGGTTATATAATATTGATTCTGTCAATAATATTTGCCGCTTTATGCGGCAAATTACTTAAATTTCATTTGCCTATAATGTTGATATATCGACATTAATTTGGTAGACTTTTTTTATGGAATCAGGAGACAAAATAAAAGAATTACGAACAGCTAACGAACTTACGCAGACAATGCTTGCCGAAAAAACAGGCATATCGCGCAGCATAATTTCGCAATATGAAAACAACCAGGTTGAGCCGACCGCTACCGTGATAGCAAAACTTGCAATAGCGCTCGGATGTTCAACAGATTACCTTTTGGGCTTGGAAGATGATTTCGGAACGAAAATTGTCTACCCCCTTCGCGAAACAAGCAATATTTCGCCGGAAGAAGCCAAGCTTTTGCAATATTACAGAAACAATACCGACGAGGGCAAAAAACTGATTTTGAAGATTGCAGAAAAACTCAGCAAACTTAATTAGTTCTGAATGAAAAGTTGTTTAATTTTAAAAGTATTGCATTTATTATTAATTAAAAAACGCAGGCTTGACCAGCCTGCGTTTTTGACTTGTTTGAAATTGTTTTATTCCTTGCTTTCGGTCGAACCCTGCGGCAGAGTTTTGACATTTACATCCAACTGGTTGAAAGGTATATCTATGCCGTTTTCTTCGAGGGAGGAAAGAATTGACGCCGTGAGAGCGTAATATACCGTCCAATAGTCCACGCGGTTGCACCATACCCTGACAGTGAAATCGAGCGAGCTGGAACCCATGTTGCTCAGCTCCGCAAAAGGCGCGGGGTCGGTAAACACGAGTTCGTTCGCGGAGCAGACTTCCTTGACTATTCTTTTGACTTTTTCTACGTCGCTGCCGTATGCGACCGAGACGGCTATTTCCACCCTTCTGGTGTCCTTGGCGGAGGCGTTGACTATGACGTTGTTTGCAAGTTCGCCGTTGGGTATTACCACCGCCTTGTTATCCGTGGTAACTATGTGGGTATAAAAGAGCTTTATATCCTCAACCGTACCCGAATAGTCTCCCGAAGTTATAAAGTCGCCTATCTTGAAGGGACGCATTACTATTATGATGACGCCGCCCGCAAAGTTGGAAAGCGTACCCTGAACGGCGAGCGAAATGCCGACGCCTATCGAGGCGATTACGGCGGATATGGAAGCCGTTTCAATGCCGACGTAACCGACAAGGCAGGCTAGAATTACCAGCTTTAAAAATACCCTTAAAGACTGACTGCCCACCCGCGCTATGGTTTCGTCCACATTCTTTTTGTGCAGGCGTTTATACAGCCTTTTGGTGAACACGTTGACGATTTTGAAAGTGATAATCATAAGAACGACGGCAATTACGAGCTTGATGCCCGTAGACGTCATCCATTGAACTATTGTGTTCCACAAGGCGTTCCAGTCAAACGAAGCCGCAGCGCCCTCCTCGGCGAGTAAATTTGTTATCATAATTTTTTCCTTTCGCGATACTGAAAATATTATACATTACATTCCGCCGTTTTGCAACAGGTAATTGTAGGCAAAAAACCGCTATTGACTTACGCGCATGCCCATGATAAGATAATACTGAAAAACGCACGGGAAAAAATTATGCAGAAGTTGGCAAAACGCGCCTTCGCGGCGGATATTGTAAGCGCACTGTGTCTGTGCGCAGCGATGATTTACTTTTTTATGTACTCTGTTATTATATTCCCCGCGCTCGCCGCAACTTATGCGGGCAACACGGGTTCGGCTGCGGGCAATGCAGTCGCCGCATTCGGCGTTGCTCTCGGCGCAGGCGTGGTTGCAGCCGTATTCGCAATTATCGCCGCGGCGGGCATACTGCTCGGCATTTATGCGCTCGGCGCAGCATTTATTTGCCGAAAGTCGCTTTTGCAAAATAACCGCCTTACCGCGCCCTGCGCCGCGGCGGGCATAACCGCCACTCTCGCGCACGCCGTCGCCCTTATGGGCGCGCTTATGCTCTATACATATCCCGCATACATCCCCGTCCCCACGCTGGCGGCTGTCGGGCTGGCAATATCCGTCGGCGGATGGGTCTACAAGATAATCGCGCTGAATAAATTGAGCCACAATTCAGTCGCACAATAAATCCGAACGCAACTAAAATAGCGCGGACGCAAACGCGTCCGCGCTATTTTACGCCGCTACGCATAAAAAATCTGCAAATAACAAGAATGAATAAGGCGGAGAATTGATTATTCTCCGCCGTATAATGCAATTATTGTGTATTAATGGTCGTCAGGCAGCCTGTAAAGATTCTGTTTCAACCTTTTGCTCTTTCTTTTCCTTTACGAAAATCTGCACCGCAACCCAGCCTGCGATGAGAAGACCGATAACTATTGCGGGAACATATGCAACGCCTGCGGAAACAACCGTAACAAATCCCGTATCTGCCCATGCGTTGAGATAATTAGCGCCGAGTATTGGATAGATTATAGCCAGGATTAGCAATATACCGAAAACAATCAGGTCAACAATTTTCTTGACTTTGCCATCAGGCAGGTAAAGATCCATGCCGAGACAGATAGTGCATAATAATCCTACTATAAACATGGCTACAATGAATGTGCCGAGCGCACTCATACTGTCGCCTACACCGGGGAAATACATGTTGTAAAGGAAGACGCATTCACTGAAAGAATTGCCGTATTCCACCAAAGAAACCGTTACAGTGGTAACGCCGTCGCTCGTTGACGATGTAATGATAACGTCCTTTATGAGAGTTTTTGCGCTTTCTACCTGGTAAACTGCGGGAGTTTCTACGGAATTGTCGGTAACGGTATAGCCCGTACCGTTCCACGCTATATTAAGATTTTTGTTCTGGGAACTTACCAAATCGAACTCGTCGCCGTTTTTCTGTATGAGGATATTTTTGAATACGCCGTCTTCGCCGTCGTAATACGAACTGTTGCCGGAAACGGCATCATACATAAACTGATATCCGTTTTCCGTCAGCCTAATTTCTTCCTCTGCAGAAGCGTCCGTTACGGATACGTTAAAGACGTTAAACAAAGGAGCAAGCAAAAACATAGTTATGATTGCAATAAAAATCAAAAGCAGGAAAACCTTTTTTGATGTTAATTTTATCATTTTTCCCTCCGGCTACGCAATTATAGTTTTATTCAGCACAGCTACTGTTTTGATAATATCACAAAATGAGATGTTTGTCAATATCTTAAAATGAGATAATTTATAATAATTTACGATGATGAGACTAAAGGAACTGAGGTTGCTGAACGGACTTACTCAGAAGCAGATTGCAGAAAAACTTAATGTGCGACAAAACACCTATTCGCAGTATGAAAACGGAAACAGGGAAATTCCTTTGCAAAGTCTTATAGCGCTTTCAGAGGTTTACGATACATCTATCGATTATATTGTGGGAATTACCGATTATGAGACGGCATATCCGCGAAACAAATAAAAAGGCACACAAGCGTGTGCCTTTTTTTGTTGCGTTTTTCATCACTTCAGACAGGCGCGACAATTCCGCTTTTTACGCGCAAAGCGAAACTTTGCGCATTTGCTTTTCGAACCTCCGGCAAAACAATTATTTATGTCATTGTTGAAACAACAGCCGCTCATGCCGCCATATTTTCGGGATAAGTATCTATGAGATAATCGAAAGACGAGCAAACATCATTGACGAAAGCCGCGTCCCTGTCCTCGTTTTTATAGCAGAAAACGCTTATGGATTCCATAGTTTCGCGTATAGGCGCGTTGAGGTTTGTCCATACCATTATTCTGTTCTGATTTTTATCCTTTCCCATAGTCCTCGGAGCATACACGGTAGGTTTGTTGCGCGAAGATTTTGCAGCGCGCTCGTCTGCGTTAAATCGCGCAATCATCATGGGCATCTGATACTCATCTTCGTAATAATGCAATTCCACCTGCACCGCCGCAGGGCATTCTTTATTCCTTTCGTTAATTTCTTTAAGCCACTGCCGCGCCTGCCTTACCTGGCAATTATGGTCTCCGTTTTTCTTTAAAAGATTTTTAATGTTGAGAATGGTTTCTTCGCTCGCAAAATCTCCGTCGGCGGGCATGACTTTACTTTTTATGAGCATGACGTATGACCGCTCCAGAAAGCTTTTTGTCTTTTCCTTGCCGATTATGACGTTATAATAATATTGCGCCATTTCCTCTATTTTTTCTGCCGAAAGTTCAACCTCTTCAGCCCCGAAGCGACCCCTTTCAGGATTTGCCAAAAGCACTTTTACCTTACAGCCGCGCTTTGCCAAACTTTCAATATAGCCCGTCTTTTTCTGAAAATCTCTGAAAAACGAACTGCCCGTAAGGAACATAAAATCTGCTTCGCGCGGAACCTGATGTCCGTTGAGCGCAAACAGGTACTGATGATCTTTTTCCGAAAGTATGCCGGCATCATTGCTCTTTACGCGCTCGATACCGTATTCGCTCAAGCGTTTGCCTATTACCTTTTCGCGCAACAATATGCGATTGAAAAGGTATCTTGTAAGCAGCGTTGTAAGGACAAGAATTAGAGCCGATTGCACCACGGCTATAATCAAATCAACTATCTGATCTGCGTAATTTACGCTATCCCAATTCCACATTCTTCAATACTCCTTTCCCCAATCCGAATAAATTTTTTCAAGCTCGATCTCCGTCTTGTCGTTCCCTCCTGGGGATTTAAAAAATAAAATTTTTGTGCCTTTGACCGATTTCTGATAATATTTCGTGAACGGTCTTATCACAAAAAAATCTCCCTGCCCGACCTTATATTCAGTTCCCGTTTCCAGGTCCAGATATTTGCTTTCGCCGCTAAGGACATACTGATACTCGGTACAACGGGTATGATAATGCGGTTTTTCGCATTTATATTCTGTGTAGCAGGTCAACCCGACCTCTACGTCGTTATCCTGAATATTTTTTAATTGCTGCGGCATGGCTAGATTGCCTGCAAGATACTGTCTGGTATTATTTTTGAACGCCTTCTCTATCTCATCGCTCCTAATAATTTCAAATGCCAAATTATCTCCCCCCTTCGAAACCGAATGTCTCTGTACAAATTATGTGCTTGTATTACTTATATCACAACAAGTTAATGTTGTCAACAACGCTTAATAATAGCTTATTTATACAAAATTTCGGTTACATATTGACTCTTAAAATATTGTATGGTATAATTAACCAAAATCTGAACAGGAGAGATTTTATGAAAAAATTTTCAGCTTTATTGGTTGCACTTGCAGCCGTCTTGTCGATTAGCGCTTTTGCGGCATGCACGCCCAATTCGCAGATAAACGGCGACACCGACCCCGACGATATTAAATCGGATAAGATAACCCAAGCCGAATGGACGCAGGCGTTTTCGGACAGTTCCTTTACGAATTATACCGCAAAGGGCGTAATGACGCAGTCGGACAACCCGCAGATTGTACAGCAATTTGTAATGAAATATGCAGAAAGCGGCTCGACTACCTTAGTCGATATGACGGAACAGGAAGTCAACAATTCTGAGGTCGCCAATTCGTACAATACATTCTACGAAAAGACAGGCTCAACCATATACGCATATGACTATGAAGAAGGTCAGTGGGTTAAAAGCGAAATAAGTTATATTCCTTCCGATGGATTTAACATTTACCGCAACTTATTAGCCGACGGATTTTCGCAACTCGAATACAGCGAAAAAGACAACGCCTATGTCGCGGAGCAATTCACCGCAGTGTCAGGCTCTTCCTACACCATGCAACTGACTTCCGTCAGCGTAAAATTTGCAAACAAGAAAATTGCGCATATTCAATTCGACATGCCAATTTATTCGGACAGCGAAGAAGGAACTGTTGCAACAGCTTCATCCATAACTGCGACCATTTCGATTTTGTTCTACGATTACGGCACAACGCAGGTTACGCTGCCGAATGCTTCCGACAACGGCGGCAACGGTGAGGCGGCAAACACGATAACCGAAGCGCAGTGGCGCGAAGCGTTCAGCGAAGAGGCTTTAAAAAACTACACTATGACGGGCGAACTGGAAGTTTCATATACCCCTTCGGGCGCGTCCGAACCCGTAATTTTGTCCCAGACGCTTTTACAGCAGTTCGACATAACAGAAGATCACGACTACCGCTATCTTAAGCAGACGCAAACAAGCCCCACACCGGTAGAAATAGAATACTATACCAGCAAAACGGACGGCGTTACAACCGTTTACACCAAAATGTCGGACGGAACATGGGAAATTTCCACGCGCACGAGCGATCTCATCGGCGAAGGATTTACCATATTCGCCGACAGCTATGCGGACGCGCAGTTCGACAGCGAAACCTCCACTTACATACTGAGAGATTTTTCGCCGAGCGGCTCGAGCGCAATGTTTGATTATGTATATCTCCGTTTTAAAGGAAACAGGTGCGTTTACATGCAGCTTGTTGTAGACGGTCTGGTCGCCTCGGATACTACGGGCACCGCGACCAACACATATTATATGACTTACGGAACAACGCAGATAACTCTGCCGAGCGCAAATTAAAATAGCTGCCGCCGCGCAGGCTTCCCTGCGCGGCGGCTTCTTATACCCTATACAAAAACTTAAGCCGTGCGGGATTTCAGCCCGCACGGCTTTTCATTGAATTTTTACTTTTAACCGCTATTCCGCGAGATTATTCTTTGGTGGCAAATTTCTTGGACAAAACAACGTTTGTTATGCTTGCCGCAACAACGAACAACCCGAACAGCATGACGACGACGGGTACAGCGACGTCAATCTCGAACATTGATGTGAACGATGCGTAGGAAGCAGAAATTACGCAAGACAATATTCCGTACAATACGGCAAATCCGCCCGTCAGAATAGTAAACACAAAGGTTTTCTTTGCGACGCCGCGTCCGAAAGAAGATATTATATCGGCAAGGGACAAAACAGCAAACACACAGAGCGCTACAACCGCCACGAGCGCAACCGCCGTGAGCGCTAGGCAGGTATTGTAGGTATTGACATAATTGGCAAGGTCTGCGCCGCTGTCTATAGAATTGAAGAGCGAAACTATGCCCAAGGAAGCAGTTCCGTTAAGCGAGCTGACTTTGCAGAACGCAATGCCGCTGCCTATAGCGCCCAATGCGACGAATACAAATACGGCGACAAGGGTCTGGCACACCGCACCCGAAACATATGCGCGAACGTTTCCGCCCATACCGCACCTTACCGCCTTTAACGCAACTGCCGCCACCATAAACAGGGCGCAAAGCACAAGTCCGGCAATCGTAGCTCCGTTAGGCGCCATGCCGACGGATACTCCCATAGAGGACGCACCCTCAGCAAGACAGAGATTGAACAACGCCGCTCCGCAGACATAAGCTATCACAGTCGCGGCAGCAGGAGCGATCATGCTCTTCTGCGTGCGCTTTTTAAGTATCAGAATAAAGCGTACTATGGCGAAGATAAAGCAGGCGAGGGTTGCCGCAAGCGACAGAGCAACCAGCACGGTGCCGCAAGCTGCGGCAAAGGTGTTGCTGCCGCCGAGCAAGGTATCCGTCTTATATACATCTCCGAAAAAGAAAAATAAATTGTATCCGCCTATACCTGTGTTGGCAGAACCGCCACCGCCGCTAGTAGAAACCGTATTGCCGATTACAAACACGAATATCATTGCCAGCAGCGCAGCCGCCGACGCGCACGCGAAAGAGATTATGCCGAATATTCTGCCAAGTTCGGGTTTAATCTTTGATGAGCATGAGGCATAATCCTCATCGCTCACCGATGCGCACTCCGCCTTTTGAACGGGCTGGTCAACAGCAACCTCGGCAACTGCCGCCCTCTGCACGGGGCGCTCAACCGCAACCTCGGCAACTGCCGATTTTTTTGACGTCTGAACGGGAGTGCTTTCAATAACGCGTTCGCGCATTATGTACACGGGAGCATTCCTGTTGGCGCCGCAGTTTATGCAGAATTCACCGTCTGCAGGAGTTAACCTGCCGCAAAAACCGCACGCACTCATGCCGTCAAACCTCTTTCCGCAATGCTTGCAGAATACTGCATTCTGCGGATTTTCAGTACCACAATTATTACATTGCATAGCTTTCTCTCCTTTTTGCAATTTTTAATTGGTCTCATTATACTACATAATTTATAAAATGTCAAAATAAATAATTTTTACCACTACAAAGTAAATGCGACGTCCCCGAACCTTATTATTTTTTGTTATTCTTTTGCTCGACAGATTTTTGTACGGGTACAGGTGTATTACTTCACTTTTAATTATCCTGCTTCCATACAGTAAAATAACAGCATTTTAAAGCCGCTTCCGCATCACTGATTTTCATACGGTTCGAATAAAGTTAACGCCACTTATTACGCACTGTTTTATCAAATCTGGTATACTAAAACGTAACAATGTCTTGAAACCCGTCCGTGGCTTTGTTTGTATACGCATATTCGCAGCGCTCTACTATATTGCCGTTAGCGTCATAGGTATAGATTGTAGTCTTGTTTAAATCCTTATTATCCTCGCGGATAAGCCTGTTAAGACTGTCATACTTATAACGAACATAGAGATGTCCGTTTTGAGTTATTTCGCATATATTGCCGCAGGAATCGTACTTATACTTGATGCTGTCCTTGATGGTATTGCCATTTCCGAACCATACGGTTGCAGGCATATTGGTTGCGTGGTCGCCGACCTTGCGATAGGTTATGTATTCTGCCGCAAGTTTTGCCGTGCCGTTTACAATTCTCTGCCTGTATTACTGCCGTTTACATCGGTTAAGGGATAGAACTCATATGCACAAAAATCGATTTAATCCGAATCGCGTTTCGTTTGAATATAAAATAGGGGCAGAGAAAAAGAAATTTTCACCGCCCCTAAATTCATTATTGGAGTTCATCCCAAACAGATTTCAACGAATGGCCATCAATTACAATGCTATTAAGTAATTCATTAGCATTATCAGATGAGCTTACACTTTCATAAGTTTTCCCACACACAATAACAGTATACTCTGCATCTTCATGATAAAATTCTATATTATATTTATCATGATAAGTTGCATTAAAAACAAGTGTCGCTAATGAAAATATCGTCAAAAATTCGTCAAACGTAAAGCTTTGCCCAAGCTTTCTTCCACTATTGAATTCAGAATAATCATCCAATTTATCCTTTAAATCTGCAGACAATAAATTAATACCATTGGATATTTCTGTCTCTTTTTTTAGTTTTTCTTTAAAATTTTTAAGATAAGTTCTAAACATATTAATCACCATTTAGTGAACATAAATTTTAATAAAAACTTTACATAACTGTAGATATGATTTTTATCCCTACCTAAGCTAGTATGCCAATGAAAGCCATTCCTTGTACCATCAATTATAGCTTTATAATTATGAATTGACCAGTAAGGTTTCCCTTTACCGTTGTAATAATAAATATTTTTATTGGTGATAATCTTGCCATATGGTTTATAGGTCGCTTCCGCACGATTTGCATATGTAGTTCCAACATGCCGCATACCTAACCTTCCTGCAATAGTACCGATAGACGAAGCAATATTAAGACCAATATATAGGCCATCATATATTTCTGCGCCCATTAAATTACGAAGGTAATTTGTGCCTGTTATTCCTGACACCACTTCATTGGCTCCCATTACCATTGTTGCTCCGCCAATTACTATTAAACCAGCACCAATTAAAATTCCAGGCAAACCAAACGACAATAAGGAAATCCCAGTACTTATCGCCCCCCAGCCATTTAACATGGAGCCTAAACCGCCGCCTATGCTGGAGCCTATTGCATTAGAGACCAAACCAATAGCACCACCCGCTACCAAAGCCGCACCGAAACCTGCCCCAACTCCTGTTACAACCAATAAACCGCCTACTATGATTTGCCCGATAGACAGTAACCAATTCCACCAAGCGCTGCCCGTAGGGTCGACATTCATTATGGGATTATTGCCGCAATATACATATAGGTTGAGACCGTTGATAGTTTCAGGATCGGCGTATTCTATGCTGTCGCGGGAGATGAAACGACCGACTTCGGGGTCGTAGTAGCGCGTCTGCAGGAAGTAGAGCTCGGTTTCGGTATCGTAGTAATATCCGCGATAACGGAAAGGATTGAGGACACCTATGCCGCTTTCAATATCTTCGCCGTTTTCATCAACGATTGCATGATTACCCCATGCATCGTACCTATATTCTACCACCACATTGCCATTACTGTCAAGGATGGCTATAATATTTCCCTGTGCGTCGCGGCGGTAGAAGTACTGAACGCTATTATACTTTACGCCGATTACTCCCGAATTATCGTAGATAAATTCAAGCCCGTTGCTCTGCTTTAACAGATTGCCGTTACTATATTCACATACAAATTAGTATATACAAAATAAGCAGGATAGGCTTTTGCCAACCCTGCTTATTTTAACGATTAAGATAATTTAAGATCATCACTTCATCATACTTAGTTAAATATAATTTAATTAATTACTTAATGTTTTTTAATTTTGCCAATTCGTTGTTTGTATTTGTTAATATAATATGACAAAGATTTTCACCATAATCAAACTCAAATAAGAAAGTAATATCGTGTCTTTTTAATAACTCCAATTCGTGATCAACTTTAGGATTTTCAATTTTATTGCTAAATATAATTAAAGATTGCGCTTCTTCACAATACTTCTGCCCTTTCAACAATAACTTTTCAATGGTGTTTATGTCAATAGAAGAAGCAAATTTATAAACCCTACTATGATCATTCAAATAAACATACCCATTATCATTACAAACCAATTTGAACACTTTTACTATATCTTCAACTCGATTTAACGATAATTCAATACTTATCAGTTCATTTTTTGAATTATATCTACACTTCAATTTACTTACCTCTTAATAAGTTTGATTAACCCAACGATTATAGGAATTAATGGAATATGTAGCTTAGTCAAAAAGTGCATATGCACTCCATATTTTCCTAAATCTATCGCAAACTTAATTCCCTTCCTTGTTCCTATCCTTATTAAAGTTATACCTGGAAAATCATAAAACAATTTATCAGGAGATAGCAAAGCAAAATTAGTTTTATCTAAACCTAAAAAGCCTTTACTTGATCGTAATACTCTAAATCCTCCACTGATTAGCTGAGAAGCCCCGGATAATATGCCCCCCCACATAAAGCCATCAGTTAAACCATCCGTAAATCCTTTAAAAAATCCGTTACCATTAAGAGCTGATATTGTGCCTTCTATCACTGCACTTGTCATCATACTAATCCCCGTTTGAACTGTCGAAGATAATAGTGCAGAACCAAAAGCAGCAAAAAAACCAACTCCTGCACCAGCTGTTAATGCGGTAACAAGCGCTCCCCCGATTATAAAAGCAGCACCAATTAAAAGTTTTTCCCAATTACCTTTAAACCAGTTTCCAACACCATTCCAAAAATCAGTCCACCAATTAGTTCCTGTACTATCTGTTCGCATCACGGGATTATTGCCGCAGTAGGCGTACAGATTGAGACCGTTGATAGTTTCAGGGTCGGCGTATTCTATGCTGTCGCGGGAGATAAAACGACCGACTTCGGGATCGTAGTAGCGCGTTTGCAGGTAGTATAATCCCGTTTCAGTATCATAATAGTAGCCGCGGTAACGGAACGGGTTGAGAACGCCTATGCCGCTTTCGCATTAACTCATGTTTACAATTTATTTTTTATTAATAAATTGGTTTATAAGTTCTCGTCCGTTAGCTATATTTAGCTTATTACCAAGCAATAAAGATTTATTTTTTACCTCATCAATCAAATTTGCAACTTGAACTTTGCTATAATAATAGACATTAATTAATTTTTTTTGTCCATCCTGCAAATCAAAAACGATATAAGGCATTTCTACAAATACGTTCTTTACTAAATGTCCGTTTGAATCTTTACTTGTTACACATAAATATATATCTTTAATGTCTACATAAGCAATTATTGTTTCGTCCTGCAAACGACGTAAAAACACGCCACGTTTGTCAGCCATATCAGCATGAACTATAATTATATTGTCATTTAAAATTATTTTTTTCTTTAAAAAAGACAGCAGATAAATAAAGGAACTTACCCCCACCAATACTGCAGACAAAAAAATTAAAATATAATACCAGTCATATGTAGTAAAAAATTTTGTTATCGCAAAAACTATACCCACTAAACAAAGCATATCAATAGTTGTAAATAAAATTTCACAAATTATTATTAGTATTGAGTGGGGGTAAATTATTTTCATCTAATCATTCTCCTTCAATTACTCAAAAGAATTTTAGTTATAGATATTGATCATGATAATTTTTTCAACACATTTCTTAAATATTCAATTGAATCTATTATACCATTAGCAATAGTAGAGAATGTACTATATGCAGCCTCGTATAAAAACATTTTAGTAAAAGTTTTAAAGGTTATATGTCTAATTGTTCCATTATAGAATTTGGTGTTGATTTGCCTAGCTACTTGACTTATACTTCCTCGACCTGTAAATCCTGGGATTTTAATAAATTTTGTTATGCCAGCAAATACACCAGAAACCATAGCAGACAATAAAGAAATTCCTAATATTTCTCCAAAAGAATGATTCGATTCGCCAAAACCATTTTCAAATCCCATTCCTAATGCGGTCGATATTCCACCAGTTATCATAGCACTACCAACAATACCTAATCCAGGAATAGCAAAAGATAACGCTCCTCCAATAGCACCGCCAAGAACTGAGCCCAAAAACATGCCCCATGACCATGACCATGTACCTGTTATAGTATACGATATAACTTCACTTGCAATATAAGATGCTGCGCCTACTGTTGCGCCTATACCTGCCGCTATAGCCAAACCAATCAAAAATGAAGTCAAAACAAACTGGCCTGTTGGATCAATATACATTACAGGGTTATTGCTGCAGTATGCGTATAGGTTGAGGCCGTTGATAGTTTCAGGGTCGGCGTATTCTATGCTGTCGCGGGAGATAAAACGACCGACTTCGGGATCGTAGTAGTGGGTTATAATGTAATAAAACTAGCTCTCCTCTTAAAAGTCATATCCGCTGGCACTTCATTCAAATTATAACACCGCTTTTATTGACCGTCAATAGCAACATAAAAACTCCGATGGACGCGGTTGCGCCCATCGGAAATACAAATTAGCCGTTTGATGCCCACACGGCAAAAATGAAACACCCTATCCAATCTATCGCAAATATAATTAACACAAGAGTTGTCGTATCTATTCCAAAATGGAAGCATATAATATGAGATATTAAGGCTGCAATATTTACTATATATCCAATAATTGAAAATATAAAAACGCTAAGAGATACTTCATGAGTTCTATAGTTTTCCCCTATATTTTCATAAAATAAAAACCAAAAACGCTTTAATTTAACTTTCTTGACTTTAGGACTAGTAGGAAAACTTCTACTTGGAGTAAAATAAATCATAGAAATACCAACTATGAACGTGATAAGATATATAATAAAAATTTTTACACTCATATTTTATATTATTAGATTGGCAATAAAATTACCGACAGTTCCTACTGCGCACCAAAGCATTGCAGATCTAAACAAAGCATTTTGCATTGACAGCAAGTAATCAGGCGCATTATTTATAAGATTATTGACAATTCCTTTAGTCAAATCACTAGAAAAACCTTTATATATTGAAGATGACAACCCCTGGGCATTACGGACACCTGCACCGCCAGCATAACCTGCCGCTATACTTATAAATCCACTAATCGCAGCTTTACCCCAATTAACCGATTTGCCGTTAATTAGATCACTTGCTATACTTGCCCCACTTCCAATAATTCCACTTAAAACAGTTACTGCCGTTCTGGATAATCCGCTTGCGCCTATCGCGCCTGTTAATGCACCCACACTAATGTCTAAGGCAAACTGCACCCAGTTAAGTTCACCATAGTATAATTGCGTGCAATAGGATATAGCACCGCCTATTGCTGCACCGGCAAAGACAGCCGCAACAGCTCCGCCCGTAAATATTGCTCCGGCAACAAGACCAACAACTATTATTGCGCCAAGCACCCATTCCCACAAATCGGTTGTGCCTGTCGGATCATATCCCATTATTGGGTTATTTCCGCAGTAGGCGTACAGGTTTAGACCGTTAATGGTTTCGGGGTCGGCGTATTCTATGCTGTCGCGGGAGATAAAACGACCGACTTCAGGATCATAGTAGCGCGTCTGGAGGTAGTAAAGCTCGGTTTCGGTATCGTAGTAATACCCGCGGTAACTTCTTGTAAATTATACCACCGCCACCCAAAACCGTCAATATAGTAAAATGTAAGCAATAAACTAATTACAAAATGTTGAGGGCGGAGACCAAAAGTCTCCGCCCTCTTCACTGATCTTTAATGTTATTTGGTTATAATTTTTATTTAACCATATACATTACTTGTTTATTTATTGCTTTTGCGATTACTATTTCCATCTGTTAAATGGATTTGGATCAGGTTTTATATTTTTAATTACTATTATTGCGGAAATCGAAGCTGCAACCAAGTTCACCACAGGTACTATTAATAAATAGAAAACATTTAAATTAAAACATCCCAGCAACAAACCTAAAATAATTACCAATAAAAATACCCCGTCATTGATAAATCCAAATATCGCAGTATATAAATATACTCTGTAAGGCATTACGCAAGCAAAACGGTTCCCGCCATATTTTGGAAGTACCCACGATATTTTATCGCTTAATTTTACATATTTACGAAAGCTACGTTTTGCATTTAATTCAAAATTCACTTCTCCAATTACATTTGCCGAGATTATAAAAAGAATTCCCGTTAAAGCAATAACCCCAATAGCTTTTACAATTCCATATGGAACAGACGCAAGCAACATATTCATATATTTATCCTTTATTAAATATTTTTTTAATAATTTTAGATAATGTTACGCCTAATGGTACAAGACTTGAAGCACTGAGCGCTCCAATTAATCTGCCGTTAAAGAGTAATTTTACCTTATATTTTTCCATCAGCGATACTGTTGCTTTACCAATATACTGCGCTCCACGCCATCCGGCAAGTCCGCTCGCAAGTCCTATAACGAGAACACCTATGCCGCTTTCGCAATCGCTTCCGTCGGCATTGGCTGATTATGCTTATATATAATTAGTATAATTATTTTACTATCATAATAATAATTTTGTCAATACAGGCACAAAAATATCCGCGGAGCGCAAATGCGCTCCGCGGATTTATAATTGGAATTTAACAAGATTTGGTCTTTCAACCTCTTACTATTTTTACGACTTTTTCCCTATCCAGCTTTTTTTCGTAGTATGCTTTAATTATAAGTTTCCATGCAAAATTAGCCACAATTCCTATAGCCATAAATGCCACACCTGCTAAGAAATGGAAAAAAGTAGCAAATGTTCCGCCTTCAACATGATACTTTTCTGGATACATCGTGTAAATTACTGCAAAACATACAATTTCCAATACAGGCACAGCAAATTGTATTAAAGTAATTTTAGTAATTACCATGCAGAAAACTTCATCATTTTTGCATTTGGTTTTAAACATATTGGGGTTATCTTTTCTGTATCTATCATGCTTAATATTATTAAATACTCCATAAATGCAAAAAACTGAAGTCGCTATCCATACTCCTATACCTATAAAGCCGTAAAATTCACTATCGGCAAAAAGTATAGCGCGCGTTGACATGAACATCATATATAAAGATGTAATTAAAGAAATTGTCCCGTATGTAATATAAATACCGACGTTGCTTTTCGTACATAAACCAATTATGAAATAAGCAACCGCTGAAAAACCAAGTATTCCCGCCATACAAACATCAAGAATGGAAGCGTTATGGTTTAACCAATTAAGTTTGAAAACATACCATAATATCTCGCAGGCAACAATAAATATCAGCGTTGCGGAATAAACAAAAACAGAGAAGGGTTTATATCTGGGCGAATTTTCAACATTATTAAGTTCATATTCAAGATAGAGAAAGTTTCTGATATTATCTTGTTTCAATTCCGTCCTCCGTTTTACCAGCTAAACAGCCAATTGAAGAAGCTGTTTATGGCATTACCTACATCCTGTATAACCCTGCCGATGTCATTAATGATTTGATTAACACCCTGATAAAAACCTTGCTTCAAATCTTTAATGAATTGCGTAGATGATATTGCGGAATAAATTATCCCTGAGAACAATCCAATCAAAGCACCTATCGCAGTGCCCAAACCTGGTAAGACCGATCCAATTGCCGCACCAAGTGCTGAACCCATGTATGCTATCGTTGCAATTGAAGTTATATCAAATACAGTATCAGTTACTATATTTAAAGCGCTTTTACCACTCTGTACTCCATCAATAATATTTGATATTGCAATTAAGCTATTACCAATTATAGAAAAGCCTAACGATATTTTAGGCTTAATGCCCGCTAATAGATTTGTATACGGTATTATATTTAAACCTGCTTTAGTTGTCTTAGTTATTCCAATAAAATAATTAATTGCCATTATTGTTATAATATGCATCCAATCCGTTACATTACCTAATTCATCTGCTACACTTGTCCCATAAGGATCTTTATACAAGATTGGATTATTTCGACAATATACATATAGGTTGAGACTGTTGATGGTTTCGGGGTCGGCGTATTCTATGCTGTCGCGGGAGATAAAACGACCGACTTCGGGGTCATAGTAGCGCGTTTGCAGGAAGTAAAGCTCTGTTTCGGTATCCTAGTAATAACCGCGATAGCGTAAGGGGTTGAGAACACCTATTCTACTTTCATAGTATGTCCAGTAGGTATTCAGTACCGCAATTAATCTTAGCGTAATAACTAATATAATATTTTTTAATTTGTTATAAGCTAATTTATATATTAATAATAGAAGTAGTGTACTAAGCAAATACTTAGTACACTATTCGATGTTTTAGTTAATAATAAAATAGGAATGACATTTAATAATTAAACATAAATATGTAATAATTTTTTGGGGGCACTGAATATTTACTGTTCAATTTTGCAACCTTTAAGAATATGCCTTATTAAAATGAGTAAAATCGCCTATCATTTTTAAAGATGTTCATTTTATAAAAAGTTTAGTTTTGATTTGGATAACAATCCACAATTATTAAAAAACTATCCTTATAACTTTATTGATTAACCATTTAAAAATGTGCTGTCTACCCATTCAAGCAGATTATCTTTACCTTCTTCAAATGTCAAAAGGATGTTGTCATCTTTTATTACTTCAACTATAGGTAATCTATGTCCGTTATAGAAGTGAAAAGGAACAGTTACAAAATCAATTTTATCACCTGTGTACAAATCTAAAATTTGTTCTGAATAAATATAGTATTCGCACATATCATCTTCATAATTAATATAGAAGTTTAATTCCTCACATTTTATTATTACATTATTTTCATTAAATTCAATTACCTCACCTGATAAATTAACATAACTTTGATTGTTCGAATACTTTTCAATCATTTTGTTTGCTAATATTTTATCTAATGAATAACATCCAGGCAATAGTATAAATAACATCAAAGTTATGATAATTAAAATTTTTTTCATTTAATAAAGTCCTTATAATTTAATATTTTTTAAACAAAAAAAGATAACCAAAAGGTCCAAATAAAGACGATATCGTTAAATACAGATAACCTCTATTAATATCTTCTTTAGAATGAGTCCTTCCTTTTACGCCGCCAAATACATCAGCAGTAACTTCCCAAGGTCTGCTATAATATGGTCTATTACTCCATTCTAACCATGAGGGTAATCCAATCATAAGCCCATAGTTCGCAATTCCCATACTCATTAATTGGTAATTATGACCTCGTTCATGTCTTAATGTGTCTATATCGCTATTTTTTGATAAGAATATTGCGCCAAATGAACCAGACCTTCCATTATCCGTACGAAATACAGGAACACCTTTATAGAATGAAACTTTTTGTGAATTCACCACCGCCTGCTCGTTGGAATTAAACAGATTCCAACCAATAGCATTCATATCATTTCTAATATCCGCATCAAATAATGATGCAACCGCTATTCCTGCATAACTGACTCCTGAAGTGATAGCCTGTGCTACAGTTCCTCCAACGGGAGTAAATAATAACACAGCAGCTAAAATTAACCAAAAAAATTCACCTGTCGGGTCATATCCCATTACTGGGTTATTGCCGCAGTAGGCATACAGGTTGAGACCGTTAATGGTTTCGGGATTAACGTATTCTATGCTGTCGCGGGAGATAAATCTGCCGACTTCGGGATCGTAGTAACGCGTCTGGAGGAAGTAGAGCTCGGTTTCGGTATCGTAGTAATACCCGCGGTAACTTCTTGTAAATTATACCACCGCCACCCAAAACCGTCAATATGATAGAATATAAGCAATAAAATAATTACAAAATGTTGAGGGCGGACAACAAAAGTCTCCGCCCTCTTCACTGATCTTTAATGTTATTTGGTATAATTATTGATTAACCATATACATTATTTGTTTATTTATTGCTTTTGCATTTATGTTCCCCATCTGTTAAATGGATTTGGATCAGGTTTTATATTTTTTATTACTATTATTGCGGAAATCGAAGCAACGACTAAGTTCACCACAGGTAATATTAATAAATAGAAAACATTTAAATTAAAACATCCCAGCAACAAACCTAAAATAATAACCAATAACAATACACCATCATTGATAAATCCAAATATCGCAGTATATAAATATACTCTGTAAGGCATTACACAAGCAAAATGGTTCCAACCATATTTTGGAAGTATCCACGATATTTTATCGCTTAATTTTACATATTTACGAAAGCTATGTTTTGCATTTAATTTAAAATTTACCTCTCCAATTATTTTTCCAGACACAACTGAAAGGAATCCCGTTAAAGCAATAACAACGACTGCTTTTGCAATTCCGTATTGAACAGATGAGAGCAATAAATTCATATGCTTATCCTTTCTTAAAAAATTTCACTGTATTTTTTATTAAAGTATTGACTGTCGTTACAAAACTTGAAGCGCTGAGAGATCTAATTATGTTGCCGTTAAACAGTAGTTTTACCTTATATTTTTCCATCAGCGATACTGTTGCTTTACCAATATACTGCGCTCCACGCCATCCGGCAAGTCCGCTCGCAAGTCCTATAACAAAACTTTCAGTAATACTTTCCACGGTTATCTCTGTTCCCGTTAATCCGGAATACATCAAATTGCTTCCTAAACTAAATAATGCATTAGCAGCCATTTGACCTAAAACACCTATGCCTGTCGCCGCCAAAGCACCACTCAAAGCACCGTTTATAATGTCAGTTGTAAAACGAGCTATATCTAGATCACCATTCATTGCCACCTGACTTACTATAGATACTGCTCCGCTTACAGCTATACCTGCAAGCGCACCTGTCAATACAAGCGATGTGCCGGCAGTGAATACTGCCGCTACTGCGCTTACAGCGACAACAGCTATAGCAATAACCCAATCCCACCAGGCGGTACCGTTGGGGTCTATATTCATTATGGGATTATTGCCGCAGTAGGCGTAAAGGTTGAGACCGTTGATGGTTTCAGGGTCGGCGTATTCTATGCTGTCGCGGGAGATAAAACGACCGACTTCGGGGTCATAGTAGCGCGTCTGGAGGTAGTAAAGCTCGGTTTCGGTATCATAATAGTAGCCGCGGTAACGGAACGGATTAAGATTGCCAATGTGGGTTGCAACTGTTATCTTGTTCCCGTTAGTGTCAATAACCTCATGATTGCCCCATGCACCGTACTTATATTCTACCACCACATTACCATTACTGTCAAGGATGGCTATAATATTTCCCTGTGCATCGCGGCGGTAGAAGTACTGAACGCTATTATACTTTACGCCAATTACTCCCGAATTATCGTAGATAAATTCAATTCCGTTGCTCTGCTTTAGCAGGTTGCCATTGCTGTCGTAGGTAAAAGTAATATTGTTCTTACTTATTCGTCTGCCCTGACCATCGTAGGTAAACGTTGTATTGCCGTAACCTGTAAGGCGTTTGCCGTACTGCCACGTTATTGCATTGCCGCGATAAGTTGTGGGATTACCGAAGTCGTTATACGCAATAGTTGTTCCGTTGTAGCTTACAAGTTTATCGCCGTCGTAATCGTAGCTGTAATGCGTACATTCAAGGTCGGAAAGCTCGTCCGTGGCTTTATTTGTATACGCATATTCGCAGCGCTCTACTATATTGCCATTTGCGTCATAAGAGAATATATACGTTTTCTTCAAAGCCTTACTATCCTCGCGGATAAGCCTGTTAAGACTGTCATACTTATAACGAGCAAAGAGATGTCCGTTCTGAGTTATTTCGCATATATTGCCGCAGGGATATATCGACTTTAATACTAAAGCCCCTGCGCAGGATACTGCACAGGGGCTTAATTTTAAATTTGGAACTGTTACTATGTAATTCAGGAATGTTTATTATATATTGCTACACATATTGCGTATATCGCCCAGGCAATAATATTAATAACAAGTAATATATACATCCATTTAACAATATTGATATTTTTGCAAAAACATATAATTGTAGCAATTAGTGCTAAAAGATTTATTATATAACCCACCGATACAAATATAACAACACATAAAGAAACTTCTTTTGTTTTATAACTTGTACCTTCGTTAAATAAAAACCAAAAATGTTTTAGCTTAACCTTTTTTATGCCGGGTTTGACGCAAGGTCCGCATGGAAATTGTTTAGCCGACACTTCCCTGTAACAAAATATACTTAAAATCGCTATTAACAAGCATAATATAAAATCGTTAATACTCAATCAAACAATCCTCCAATTATTATATTATTGAATATTGTCCCAGCAGCATACCACTTCATTGCCCCAACAAATGCATTATGCATATATGTAAGAACAAGTTTTGAATCATTCTTAATGAATGCTATTATATGTGCCATTAAATTATTGTATTTATTGTTAAGCCACAATCTTGCCAAATTTTCATTATTACTTGCACCCGCTCCACCAAGGGAACCAGAAAGTGCACCAATGGCTGCGCTTATTCCAACCGACAACCAGTTAATATCTTTAAAAGACTTTCCTGATATCAGTTGAGAACCTATATTAGATACTCCGCCAATACTTGCTCCTATAAGGGTTGAGCCTAACGCAGATATACCGCTTGCGCCTATCGCGCCTGTTAATGCACCCACACCAATGTCTAAGGCAAACTGCACCCAGTTAAGTTCACCAGAGTATAATTGCGTGCAATAGGATATAGCACCGCCTATTGCTGCACCGGCAAAGACAGCCGCAACAGCTCCGCCCGTAAATATTGCTCCGGCAACAAGACCAACAACTATTATTGCGCCAAGCACCCATTCCCACAAATCGGTTGTGCCTGTCGGATCATATCCCATTATTGGGTTATTTCCGCAGTAGGCGTACAGGTTTAGACCGTTAATGGTTTCGGGGTCGGCGTATTCTATGCTGTCGCGGGAGATAAAACGACCGACTTCAGGATCATAGTAGCGCGTCTGGAGGTAGTAAAGCTCGGTTTCGGTATCGTAGTAATATCCGCGATAACGGAACGGATTAAGATTGCCAATGTGGGTTGCAACTGTTATCTTGTTCCCGTTAGTGTCAATAACCTCATGATTGCCCCATGCACCGTACTTATATTCTACCACCACATTACCAGTACTGTCAAGGATGGCTATAATATTCCCCTGTGCGTCGCGGCGGTAGAAGTACTGAACGCTATTATACTTTACGCCGATTACTCCCGAATTATCGTAGATAAATTCAAGCCCGTTGCTCTGCTTTAACAGGTTGCCATTGCTGTCGTAGGTGAAAGTGATATTGTTCTTACTTATTCGTCTGCCCTGACCGTCGTAGGTAAACGTTGTATTGCCGTAACCTGTAAGGCGTTTGCCGTACTGCCATGTTATTGCATTGCCGCGATAAGTTGTGGGATTACCGAAGTCATTATACGCAATAGTTGTTCCGTTGTAGCTTACAAGTTTATCTCCGTCGTAATCGTAGCTGTAATGAGTACATTCAAGGTCGGAAAGCTCGTCCGTGGCTTTGTTTGTATATGCATATTCGCAGCGCTCTACTATATTGCCATTTGCGTCATATGTATAGATTAGTGTCTTATTTAAATCCTTATTATCCTCGCGGATAAGCCTGTTAAGACTGTCATACATATAACGAGCAAAGAGATGACCGTTTTGAGTTATTTCGCATATATTGCCGCAGGAATCGTACTTATACTTTACGCTGTCCTTGATGGTATTGCCATTTCCGAACCATACGGTTGCAGGCATATTTGTTGCGTGGTCGCCGACCTTGCGATAGGTTATGTATTCTGCCGCAAGTTTTGCCGTACCGTTTACAATTTCTCTGCCTGTATTTCTGCCGTTTACATCGGTTAAAGGATAGAACTTATACGTGCCATAACCTACATAATCGAGTTCGCGCGCGGCGGTATCCTTATAAGAATAAGTATAGGTCTGCGAAACTTCGCCGGTAATAGCTTTCTGCGTAAGTTCGGCGTTAGCATTATAGGTATAATTTTCCGTGAGAACGGTTGCGGAGTTATTTACATTGACTACAGAAGATATATTATCGTAATCGTCATATGAATATGTAGAAGTGCCGCTTACGCTGTCTTCAACCGTTTTAAGGCGACCTTTGATGTCGTAAGACTTTTTCGTCAGCTGCGCATTATCAACATTTATGCTTTCATATACCTTCATAAGACCGCTGTCTGTGTCAAGCGTACCTGTTTTATCGGAAACGACGGCAATATGAGTATTTTCAGCAATGTTGATGGTTGTAGTCTGCTTACCGTAAACAGCATATCCACTGCTCTTATCATAAGAATAATCTTCATAGGCGTAAGTTGCCTGCTCTACACCGTCAATGGCAACCTTGGTCTTTCTGCCTTTCTGGTCATAGTAATAGTCTATAATGGTATTGCCGCTCTTAACCGTAACGGGCAGACCATAAGCATAGATTCTGTCGGAAGTGTTTTCCTCCCCTTCTTCGGTGCTCTGAGTAACGGAAGTTATATTGTAGTTGTAAGGGTTTCTGCCATATGCAAGTTTGCTGCCGTTTGCGTATTTTACGGAATTTACAACATTTGTCTTGTTGATATATTCGTATTCAGCGGAGACAGCACCCGTTTCGTCTCTGTCAGCAATAACCTGACCGCTTTCAGCCACATCGCTTTCCGAATAGAATTTAGAGGAGCTGTCCAGGCTGTTCCAGGAAATGGTTTTTATACAGAAACCGTTTTCGTTATACACCTTTTCTTCATAGGAAATACCTGAAATCTGTTCTTCACCCTGAACATAACTCTTTGTAAGGATGAGCAAGCCTTCGTTATTGTAGTTATATTCTGTAATGAAAACATCCTTATCTGTTGTTCCGTCGGTATCTATTAACTTTGTAGCAGTTTCCGAAATAACTTTGCCGTTCAGGTCATAACTATAGAGCGTTACAGTTTTAATCCTTGCAGTATCAGAAACTGCCTGCCAATCTTCGGTGAGAGATACTAACTGACCGATATTATTATACTCTTTGATAACGACAGAAGTTTTATTGTCCTTATTTGAAGTGGTGGCTTCAGTTATCGTTTTTCCGCTATCGGTATAGTTATATGTATAGGTTGAAGTCTTTTCGGCATTGGTGTTATCTTTTGTTGTGTGCTTCTGCAACGAACCGTCTTCATTAAAGAAATAAGTTTCCGAATTGTTCTCGTTGTCCGTGAATGACATGCCGGTTGCGGTTTTAGAAATGGTTATTGTTTTTTCTGTTTTATAACCGGTGGAGGTAAAAGTTGTGTTTTTAGAGATGGTTCCGGGCTTTGCAAGATAAACTATCGAATTATAAACGCCGTTTTCGTCATGATAAATTTTAACCTGGGAATTGCGGCTGTCTGTACGCAGATTGTGCATATGGTTATCAGAATACATAAGATCAAGTTTTTCACCGTCTGCAAAAGTTATGCCTACAAGTTTCGTAACATGAACATCATTTGTTTCGTACGAGAATTTTACAGTCCGTCCGCGATTGTCCGTTATGCTTTGAAGAAAACCATCGTTATAAATAAAACTTGCCAATGTTTCGTTATCGTTATAGATATAATTGATGTTATGATTTTCGTTCCAGTTTATCATGCAGGCATTGCCGTTGGCGTCGCTGATATAGACGAGGTCGCCATTTTCATTGAACCCGCAGTAATTCCCCGATGAATCTTTAAGATAATTTACAGGGAGCTGACCGACCATAAGATCACGCTGCGCTAATTTTTTGGAATACTGAATAATTGCATCTTTTATTTTAGGCAGCGTTTCCCTCGCCTGAGTCAATATATAGTTTATTTGATCATTGACTGCGCTTAGCTGTTTATTTAAAATATAACTCTGTTTCGAGGAAATCGTCTTTTGTGATTCAGTCATATCTTGCTGTGATTCAACCAATTCAAGCTGATTGCAATCGTAAGCTGTTTCGCCTTTTATAATTCCATAAAAAACAGCCGCGCTCGCTTTACTTGAGTCATCTGCCTGTGAAGATTCCATTATATTCTGATAATCATTCGCCTGCTGATCAAGCTGAAGTCCCTGCAACCCCAACTGCTTGTATTGCAAATCGAAATCCGTATTCTGTAAAATATATTGGTCGCGCTGCACTTCAAGCTGCATCTTTTCATTTATCAAAGAAATTACCTGCAGTGCTTCGCTTTCAGTCATAACGACTATATTCGAATCAGATTTTACAGCTTCAAAGACATCTTCGAAATTATCCTTGGTAAGCGTACCTATTGTCTCTACAATTTCATTGGTGGCGGTATTAAGTTTTACGTAATGAGCCAAAGTAACAGAATAAGTATTGATATAATCTTCCAGTTCTACCAATTCACTTTGCTTCTGGTCAAGCAACTCGACATTTACAAAGTCCGTTTTTTCCGTTATCAGTGTTAAATCGTTAACCGACTGGCAAGTGTATACGGTATGACCGTCATATGTAAGATTACCGCTAATATCCACAACGATTTCAGATTTTTTACCGATAAATTTTTTCTGGTCGCCGTCTAGATAGTAATAATATTCGGAAATGGGATAATTATCACCCAATTCATCTGTATATACATAATGAGTATTATCAGAATTATCCGCTTTCGAAATTTTCAGCTTCTTGTCCAAATTAAGGTGCCAATTTAAGCCGCAGGAAGTTTTACCAAATCCGCATCTGTGAATAAAACTTATATCCAAAGGCACCAAATAATCTGAAGATTTATAAAGCGAAACCGCCGTTACAAGCTCACCGCTTTCAGCATTAAAATATCCGGTAGTTTTGTCCGTAAAACCCAGTTTTTTCAATACGGGAAGCGGTTCTTCATTTGTAAAAGGAAGATAATCTATTATAATTTTGGGAGCATTTTCTCCTGTGGTTTCAAATTCTATACTTGAAGTTTTGATTCCGTTATCCCTGATATCTGCCGATATTTTAATTGTAATCTGATTGCCGGCGGTATTTTCAAATAAATTTTTTAAATCAATTTCGTAGTCCTCATTTTTTGCCTCATACAACACATCGTTAATTTTTAAATAGCCAGCTATAGATCCTGTAGGTTTTAAAATTAACTTTATATTAACTATGTCGGAATTCGTATAATCAATAATATTTTTATCAATTATTATTTCACAATAACTGCCATCATTAGCATTCAAAGAAAAAAATGTTTCCAGTATTCCTTCTATTATTGTATCTTCATCGCCACTATTATCCCATTTCGTTGTAATGAATTGTATTCCGTTGTCATGCGTAGGCACGATAACCTGAGGATCTATCGTTACAGGGAAAGCCCTTCCCTCTGCATTAATAAAATCCGCAGAAGCAATAACCTTGAACTGTAATTCACCATCCGTAGCTTCAATTTCGTAAGAAACATCATCAGATTTGACTTTGTTCGCATCATACATAAAAGGTGCAGGAATTATAAATTTAACCTGACCCGTTGCAGCATCTTTTAACAACAGGCTGTTGTTTTCAGATTGTTCGACCGACAGATCTCCGATATTGAGCATAAAGAGATACTCGTAGCTGTCTTGCTTTTCGTTTATAATTATGTTTTCTTTAATTCTGTCGTTTAAAGCAATGTATTGTATGCTGGTTCCGTTATCCAAAGTGGCATTGACGACATTGTTGCCTGTTTCACCCTTTTCACATTTGCAGCCGCAAGCTCTGGTGCGCCCGCCCTCTTTTTTCATGGATTGCAGAGCAATAGTTTTACCATCTTTGCAAAGTTCAAAGATAGTATTGTCGCCTGAGCTTTTATGAAATTTAACTTTGTATGAATTATCTGTATTTATAATTTCATTGCCGTTATCGGAAAGATCATTATTTATTTCCTTGAACTGATTATCTGATGTTTCGTACAAAATAGGTGCAGATAAAATAATTTTTCTGTAAATTCTATTATTGCGCTTATACACAATACTGTTAGCATCCCTTTTATCGGTTACCTCTTTGATAAAGCCGTCATCGCCGTGAGATAATCTGTTTATTAAATTGCTTTTTGTAATTTTTTTATTCGCACTCTCTTCCTTTAAAGATTGAGTATTCTGTTGCAAATAAACTTTTGATTTGTTTTTTTTATTTAATTTTAAAGTTCCCATGTAAGTCCTCCTTAATTTTTATTTGTCAAAATTATTTTTTTAGTTTTAGATTGCGCTAATTTATTTTTCTCAGAATTATTGTCTGAATTATCCGACAATTCAATTTTGTCAGCATCTTCAGAAGACGCTGTAACTTTATTTGTGTTAAGAACCATCTTAATTTCTTCAATTAAATCTGAATTAGCATTTATCTCCGCCTTAGATAGTACTTTCTTTTCCGACGGAACAAACTTTTCCCAGAAAGCATAAATCGCAAGACTAAAACTCGCCGCCGATAACCATTTAGTATAAAATGTTTCATTAAAAACAATTTCCTTTTGAAAAAAATAAAATTTTAATACCGTAATTCCAAACGCAAAAACAAGCGGCAAAAAAGTTATAAATTTCGTTATTTTTTCGCTTACCGTTGTTTTTTGAGCAAGTTTTTTAATCGGAATTTTAATTATCCCTGTCAATAGACTGGTGATTATTGCTATCACAACACTATCCAGCTTTGAGTTAACTATCCATTCTATAACTTCCATTTTTCCTCCTTTAAATTTTTATTGATTTTGTTTTAATTGTTTTAAAATAATTGATTACATAAATGAACCTCCTTTTTAAATTTTTATATATATAAAAGGGCAGACAAAATCATAAGGAAACCCTTATTGATTTCGTCTGCCCTGTTGTTGTCCTCGCTTTCGGAACGGTGTTTTCAGTCGGCAACGACTAAATATTATTTATTTTCTTTACTCTCTTCCGCTGCAAACTTATCTTTGGGTTTTATTAATACCCCTTCAGACAAAATTTTCGCACTGAAAATGCTTTCGCAGTTACAACATTTTATTCTAACATTGCTTCCTATATCTCCTTCAAGCAATCGTTTTCCGCATTTCGGACAATTTATATAAATCATTTTTTTATCACTATAAAAACATTTGTTTGCATTTTTTGGTCTTATTATAATTAACAAAAAGCACCTTGTCAAGTTTTTTCTGAAAATTTTTTTTAAATTTTTATGTGTCAAAGATGTTGACTTTTAATTTAACAAATCAAATATTTTATATCATGCAAGTTTACCTGACACCACAGAGATTTCCAGAGATATGAAGCAAGCAAAACTTGCAAGACATTCTATGAAGCGGCAAAATTTGCAGCTTCATAGCACAGATGTAACCTGTTGGCAAACATCTTTAAAGTAATAATTATTCCAACACATTACGAGTTTTTTATACCACTTAGTCTTTGGTTTTTATTCCCTACGTCTGCCGATTCCGCCACACAAGCATTTGTCTTATTTTATTGTTTTATTTATCTTAATTTTGCAGGGCAACGGCTTTTAAGGCTGTCCGACAAACAAGAAAAGCACAATATACAGTAGTTTTACGCATTATAATTCTACCATATATTGTGCTTTATCAAATTACTCTCAACGCCCGCTCAACACCCCTCTCAATTTAGTCCCTTGGAGGAGGTTTACATTGGTTTTAATTAGAAAGTTTACTGAAATAATATAATAGTCCGCAAGCCATCAAACTGTTCAATGGCTATTTAAGAAAATCCATAACGTAATTAGCGGCGCATTGATTTACCAATGCGCCGTCATTTACTCGTTTATTTACATTAAAAAAACATTTTTTAAATGCTCATATAAAATATATAATCGATAACACAATTGCTAATAAGAATATTGCTCCATAAATTGCAGAAAATAAAAACGGTACAAGTTTCTCTATGCGAGTAAATGATACATATTTTCTCTTTCCCAGACGATCTGTTTGAACCTTCCATTCAACATCATATATATCAAATGGAAGATTTTTTTCCATCGCCGCTATCACCGTCATTTTTGCAGAATTAAGTTGTCCATAAGACGTAACTACGCGCCGCCAATTAAAACATAGAACCAATCCAACTAAGGGAACAAGATAACAGCCTATAATAGTTGCCAACAATGAATAATCGAAATTTAGCGCACCTATAACAGCAACTATTGTACTTAAAATCGAGAGAATACTAGCATTAACAGTTATATAGAAATTACTTACTGCTTGTCTACGCGACACAACATCTTCTGATGTTTGCAAATAGGCTTTATACTGTTCTATAAGCACTTCCGGTGACATGTTACTATTTTTTATTATATCCTCGCTTATATCAAGTTCAAGATTATTATTTATATACTTAATTAAAATATCATTATCAACCTCTCTAGAATACATATATCTACTTTTATTTATATATTCAAAATTTCCAAAAGCTTGTTTACGATAAAGCACCTCATTATACTTATCAAAACTATCAAGTCTAATAGTGTATATCGGCTTATCATATTTAATGAATTTTTCTAATTCCCAGTCGACATTTTCGCTTTTTGCAGATTCTTTACTAACAAAGTAAATTGCACAATCAGCTTCTTTAATTTTTTTTGTAGCTTCCCTCTTCCAATATTTATCGGATGAAGACTTAAACAAAAGCGGATCAAAATTTTTGCATCTCTCTTGTATATTCATTAATTTGTCTTTAACAACATCATATTCTTCAAATTTATAAATAATATAACTTTTCAAAGCCATTTTTTCTCCTTTACCTATATAAGTAGTAAAAGTATACCAGTAATAGTTTAACGTCTATTTTACATTTTAACAGTTGCGAGAAAAAGCAAAAACAACGCAACAAATATCTCACGTCTTAAGGTCCAAAAACAATTTATTTTTAACACAAACATATTAGCAATTTTACTATTTTTTGTCAATACCTATTGACAATGTCGCGCTCTCTAACTATAATATAGATACTTATGAATATGATTAACCAAATACCCGAAAATATCGTGCCCGTGCTCAAAGCGCTTGGAGACGATACGAGGGCGAAAATTTTTAAAATGCTGAAAGACGGAGAGCTATGCGCCTGCAAGATTTTGGAGGGGCTCAATATAACTCAGCCCACCCTTTCCCACCATATGAAGATTTTGTGCGACTGCGGTCTGGTCGTTGCAAGAAAGGACTGGAAGTGGACGCACTATTCGATAGACAAAAACGCGCTTGAAAGCCTTAAACGCTGGCTTGAAATTACGGAGGAAAAATAATATGCCCTGCGCAAAAGTTAAGGAATGTATATGCCCCAAGGTAAGCTGCCCCAATCACGGAATGTGCTGCGAATGCGTAAAAAAGCACCGAGACACCGACAGTCTGCCATACTGCCTGTTCCCCGACAACGGAGGAGACAAGTCGAACGAAAACCACTACCGCGTGCTAAAAAAGCGGTTTGAAAGCGAGGACAAATAATGGAATACACTCTTGAAGAAAAATACGATTTGATAAAGAAAGCCGTGCTCAAATGCGACAGCAAAAATCCCGTTGATATTGCCCGTTCGGTTATGAATAAGGATTTCGTAAATATGCACGGACCTGAGCACCATTTCCTTGACGGGGCGGCGTTTATTGCGGCATATTACAACGCAGGCGGAGAAATTAACCCAGATATATGCCTTGACGAACTTGCAAAGCGCACCATTAAAATGCCCGGCGCAATGTGCGGATATTGGGGAGTTTGCGGCTCGGTTGCAGCTGTCGGAGCAGCACTTGCAATCATTCACGGCACGGGACCTCTTTCAACAAACGAGTACTATGCCGACAACATGAAATTCACCTCTTCGGTCATTGCCAAGATGGCTGAAATAGGCGGGGCGAGGTGCTGCAAGCGCAACGCATTCCTCTCCCTCTCCACGGGTGCCGAGTTCGTAAAAGAGCATTACAACATCCCCATGGAAACGGGCAAAATAGTTTGCGACTATTATCCCCACAACGCGCAGTGCCTGGGCAACAAATGCCCCTATCATCAAAACAAATAAATTACAAAATTATAGGCGGTGGAGCAATTTAAAAATTGCTCCACCGCCTACACTTTACTTGTAGCTTTTAAAACTTTATTTCAATCGGTGCGTGCGAAAACGCCGAAATTGTTGCGACCACGTCCTTTAAAAAATAGACGACCGTGTTGCCATCCTTTCCCGTCTTATAAATTGCGCGAAGGTTTGGATATGAATTCAGCATACTCTCCTGCGCCTCCACCCTATCATCCTCGATGAGCGTTGCGGAAACTCTTATCCATTCGTCGCCTTTCATAGCACAGATTTCAACTTTGGGATTAGCCGCGATCTGGCTTGCAACAGCTTTGCCTTTGCCCGTCTGTATGTACAGCTTGTCCTCAAAGATGTTCACCGTTCCGAACGGTCTCACCCTCGGCTGGTCCCCCTCAACAGTCGCCAGATAATAAGTCTCCGCTTCCTTCAAAAAATCATATACCCGTTTCATTTTTATTCCTCCTTATGTAACATAATAAAATCAGAAAAAAAATTCATAATGATAATTTAGCACTTTTAACAATATAATTCCCCTATGTAATCTATTGCCTCATCATTTATAAGACCAGTTTCAGGATCAAATAGATAGGGTATCTGTATCACATTCTCGGATATATTTATCTTAGGCTTGGCATCTGTCCTTTTTAGAATATTGATTGTAAAACATTTTTTACCGCCAATTTTATTTAACTTCCCCTCAACTTTACCAGTATAATAATCATTATCTATCCTGAATTTATCCCAATGTTTGAAATCAAAGTACAGGTAGCCTAGTTTATAGTCAAAGTATTCATAAGTTGTATAATCAGAAAGATCTTCTAAATCCCAGCCAAGCCTATCTTCCAAAATAAATTTTCCAACAATTTCTCCCAAAGCCCCTAGATAAATTTGTATAAAGAAAGACGGGCTCATTATATATTTAGCTTTTTTAAAATGAGTTGCATATCCATTTGCTTTAAAGAACTCCGGAAGCCCCGGTATATTCATAATTGAAGGCAGATCGCAAGCAGCTTCGCTTACCTGCTCCATATCGCACCTTGTATCCATACGCATTTTAACTATATCATATGAACCGTTTCGGAGATATGAATATCCGGAATATTTGCTGTCAAACTTAAAATAATATTTCTCAAATTTACCAGGATTGTCAGTTGTGGGATTTTTAAGTGCAAAATCACGAATCTCTTTCCACTCCTGAACTTTGAGCGCAGAACTTCTAAGCGTCCAGGCAGCCTTAGTTATTTCACAAAAATTTGCCTTGCTCTGCCTTGAATATTCTTGTAACTTTGCAGGATTATGTTGCAAGCTTGGAATATCAAGAAGTGCCCTGAACTCATCATTAACCATCTTTAACGGACTTTCTTTGTAAGCCGCCTTAACGCTTTCCGCTAAATCGATATCACAATAAATATAGACATTCTTATTTTTATTGCGGCAACGACAAATTCTTCCGACCGCCTGATTGGCTATCTTAAGCATATGGAGTTGCATATCCTTATTTTTTGTGTATAAGGGATAGTTTTCATTGAAAAAGACTTTCCTGAAACCGGCAATTATATTACTTTTCATCTGCAGATAGGTCTGCTTTTTGTTAAGATAAAGATATTCCTGATGGAACAGATATCTAGATAAATCTTTATATTTATCTTCGCTTTCGTTACTTAGTCTTTGAATTAAGTTCGTAGGCGTAAGAAGATATATACCTTCAAAATCTTTATCTTTGCGGTCGCTGCTTAAACACAAAACACTATCACACATATCTGGAATATCATATTGTATATTCTTACCAGAACCGATAGTATTATAAGCAGTCAGAACAAACACAGTTTCATTATTTGCAAGCTTTTCTCTGATCCGTTTGAACTTATCTTCAAAATTATCGGCTCTGACTATCTCAAAGTTTATTGATTTTAAATTATTCTGCTGCACAAGATCGTCAAATAATCCCTGCAACCTTTCCGAATCAAACTTTCCACCAGGCCTTGGGAATGAATTCACAAAAGCAATAAAAGACTTTATATCATTCTTACATATTTCGTTGTAAAGATACGTAAGTTTTAGTTCAATTAAAAAGTAATACGGATCAATTTTTGTTTCATTAAGCAATCTGCTATACTTGGTGTTTAATTCGCCGCTAAAAAGCTTCTCAATGAGCTTTTCGCACTTTTCCTTTTCCGAAAAAACATCAAAATCATCAATTATGCTTGCATGAATAGTATATTGCCCGCGAGATGCCTTAATCTGATTTTCAAACTCCGATTGAATACGCTCTTGGTCAACCTCGATTATGTCGATATAGTCTTCTTTTAGTTTGGACCGAAGATAATCCAGATCATAATTTCCTATGCAGGTTTTTATATTTGCAGTCGCAGATATCCCTACAACAAGCGCCTTTTTAACAAGCTTAATAAGGATATCCTCCGGCGATTGTGAAAACATGTAATTTCTTGCAACAGACTTCATATCATGATAGTTGCTATCTTCTATAACAGTAAAATTAAAGCCCTTTCTGGCATCTTCCTCCCTTTTTACTGAATGTGTTCTAAAATCTCCTTCCTGTAATTTTGTAAATAGATAATCCTTTTGCTCATCGCTTAAATTAAGGATATCCAATACTGTAAATATTGCTTCTTCATCAGAAAATCTAATTTCATTACTTTTCTTTGTTGAATTTTTATAATAAAGATAATTATTGTATATATAAAAGACACGTCTTTCAAATTCATCAATACAAAACAACAAATCTCTTAAAATTCCGTTAATCTCTTTATCTCCAGATATTTGAGGACGTTGCCTTAACGCTAAAAAATTCTCTTTTTTATCTACATTCGCACATATAAATTTTTTTGAATTATCCTTGATTACGTTAAAATATCTCCCGTCATCGAATAAAAAGGCTTTATCGTAACTAAAATCTACACTTTTTATGAGATACTTTATATTGTGCTCTTCATATTTTTCCTTAAAAATTTTTTTCAGATAATCAAAATGCTGTTCTATTGTATACCACTCACCTGCCTCAACTTTTGATTGATTGTATTCAGTAGTTTCAAATAACTTGTTTGGAATTACAATATTTTGTAAAGCATAGTGCAAATCTGAAAATAGTCCAACTATATCTATCTGATTTTTTAATCCGTCTTCAATTATTTGATCCAATACAACAGGCTTTGTTGAGTCGAACTCATCTATAAAAACAACCGAATCTTTAATTATATCGTCCTCATAAAAATAAAAAGGCAAGCGCTTGAACGTATCAATCGTACCAATAAATTTTTTTGTAGACATAAAAATGACTTTGTACTTTTCTATATCACATATTGGATAGAGATATCTGAACCAACCATTTTCATCGATAAACTTCTTTCGGTCAACTATTGATTTATTATAAAAGAACTGATTTTTAATAAATTTACGAAATGCTGGCTCGGTGTCAGTAGAAATTTTACGCTTTAAAATATCATAAGCCTTATTTAGTTGTTCCCCATCTGGTTTATTTTTGTTTCCTTCAAGAGATTTTAAAGATTCAACCTCTTCTTTTAATTTCTTATACTCGTTACTACTCAGTACTTCCTTATTAGTGACATTGACTTGCAATATTCTGTCTACAACATATTCGTTGGTCGCTTTTGCCCAAAAAAGCTGTTGCCGTTCTTCTTCATTCAATTTTTCCTTTAAATTTTCATAAGGTAAATTTCCCAACAAATTTGTAACAAAAAATATTTTTTTGACCTTCGAGAACGCAGAATCACCCTTTAAAAATCTACTGATTATATCTACAACCTCAGTAGTTTTGCCAAAACCCGTAGGCGGATCTAATAGAAACAGTCCAGTTTTATGATTTTCAATTAACTTAGTGAGTGTTTCGTTCATACTTCTCCAAAGTAAAAATTAAATAATTATGCATTTTTGAGCCTATCCAAAATAACCTCATCCGCGGGGCAGAAATTGTAGTTTTCTATTTCCGCAGGAGTTATCCAAGCCATATCGTTGTGTTCTAAAAGCGTCAATTGACCCCCTACTATGCGCGAATTAAAGAGAGTTAAGTGAACAGTAATGTCAGGATAATCGTGCGTAACTTCAGTAAAAACACTATCCACGGCAATGTCTATTGCAAGTTCTTCCCTACACTCACGAATTAATGCTTCTTCCTTGCTCTCACCCTTTTCGACCTTGCCACCAACGAACTCCCAAAGTAAAGCTCTTGCCTTATTTTTCGGCCTACGACAGATTAAAAACTTATCATTATCCCATATCAATGCCGCCACTACTTCAAAGTATGGCTTGCCATTTATTTCACTCATTATAACACACCTATAAATAAGTCTTTTAAGTCTAAATAACTATAAAAATTATACTTTAATTGTCAAATATTGTCAATAGACCATGTGATTTATTGAACTCAGAATCTATATACAGCACGGTTGCCCTCATTGACAAAAATAGTTATATTTGATAAAATGATATTTACAAATCCGCTTCAGGAGAAAACTAATGGCCACAAATGATTTGATATTATTGGATAAGATATTAGATGATTTACAAAATCAAAGTAAGAAAAAAGTATTAATTGGAGAATTTTTTGAAACATTTTGTAATGAGCAAATACTAAAAAATTATGACTTATCTTTTGACGAAATTAACAATGGGATTACAGATGGAGAAAATGATGGTGGCATAGACTCTATTTATATTTTTATAAATGGTTGTCTCTTTTCAGACTATGAAATCTTTCAATTCCCTAAAGTAGACAGCTCGCTTGAGATTATAATCATCACAAGTAAGCACGACGACTCTTTCCTCCAAGCGCCAATTAGTAGTGAAATAGCAACCATACTTGATTTATTCAATTTAAAGCTTTCAAACGATGAGCTATTAAACCCTTATAATGATAGGATTTTGGAAAAAAGAAAACTTTTCATAAAAGCCTATTTGGAATTAGCAACAAAATTGAAATCGTTAAAAATAAGATACATCTACACTAGTCGTGGAGACTCAACGTCAGTTGGAGAAAATGTTAAAAGCAAAGCTTCTCAACTTGTTGAAACTACTAAATCATTATTTAGCGCTTGCGACTGTCAATATGATTTTATAGGCGCAAGTGAACTATTGACACTTTATAGAACAAAAAAGGAATTTAACTTATGTCTGCCTTTTGTTGAACAATTATCAGCCGATAGTCAAAAATATATTATCCTTTGTAATATTAAAGATTATTATAAGTTTTTAACAAATGAAAAAGGAGAATTAAGACGCTATTTATTTGATAGCAATGTAAGAGATTTTGCAGGCTTTAACAAAGTAAATAAAGACATTTTCAAAAGTTTAAATTCTCAAACAAACATTGATTTTTGGTGGTTAAATAACGGAATAACAATTTTATCTACCAACGCAGTAAATTTAGGAAAATATATAAAAATCGAAAATGTACAGATAGTTAATGGTCTTCAAACATCTAATACAATTTATGAATATTTTAATGACCAAAAAGATAAAGACGACCATAGAAAAATAATGGTCAAAATCATTACTGAAGCTAATCCTGAGGTAAGAGACCAAATTATTCGCGCCACAAATAATCAAACCATGATACAAGAATCTTCACTTCATGCAACAGATAAAATACAGCGCGATATAGAAGATATCCTACTGAAATATGGCTTATATTATGAAAGACGAATAAACTATTATACAAATCAAGGTATAGATAACTCTTTGATTTTTTCACCTCTTTATCTAGCTTCTGGATACGTCTCTCTTGTTGAAAAAAATATCAGCCACGCAATCTCGTTAAAACAGCGAGTAATGAGTAATCCTGAAGTATATAAAATTATTTACGAAAAAACTCCTTTGGACTATTGGCCCAAAATTGCTAAATTATTACGCAATACAGACTTATTAATAATTAAAAAGAGAACTGAGGAGCAACGTAGTTCATCTGAAGGCTATCTAAAAAGCTTACGCCATATTATTGGTTTTATTGCATTAGCCTATTACTTTAAAAAATTTGACTATAATGCAAAGGATCTATCAAAACTTACCTTCAAGCAGGTTGATGACATCAATATTCAAGAAATATATAATTTTATCTCGATAGAATATCCGTCATACACAAAGAAACTCTGGAGGTCACTTGATTTTATAAATGAAGTAATTGAAAAATCAGCAAAAAAATATGGCATAAGGAATCCTGATTCGGTAATTAAGAAAAAACATAGAGATTATAGTTTAATCGCAAAAAGAAAGCCAATAAGGATAAATACGGATGATCTAAAACTAATTTATGAAGAGCTACCTAAACAACCTTGGCCAGTTGGAATCCATAGATCTATAGCAGAAAAATTAAATTTAAAACCTAATTATGTAAGCGCCGCTATAAATGAACTAATTGAAAAAGGTTTAGTTTACAACCAAGTTAATGGTATATTATATGATAAAAATGGTAATCCTATTAGCTAAATAAACCTATTACTTTATTAAAACGTATACCAACCAAAAATAATAATCGGACAACACGCTATTTAGTGTTGCCCGATTTCATTATAACATGAGAAAATATAAAGCAATTAATGCCTATAATTAATCCTCATCTATTTCCTCTTCATTAGTTTCTTCTGCAATTATATTAACAGAAAACTCGTCTTTTGAAAAGCCATACTCAGATAAAAGATTCTCAATAAAACGCATACATGCCCATGCCGACAAATTAGCTTCTAAATAGACACCTTCTTTCACTTTCCACGCCCATCGCATACCTTCACCATCAGTATTAATATGAACATGTTTACGCTTTGTTGAGCTAAACGAATAATTTTCCTTAGCTAGTTCTTCCAATTTACAGGGCTTCTTTTTGTCTAATATTTTAATTACATCCAATAACATTAGAGCATATCTTTTTTGCCTATATGTTTCCCCAAACAATTTAAAAGATACTAACTTTTTGCCGGTGATATCATTGTAATCGTCAAGTGTAATAGTTTCTACATAATCAAACTCAATAGAGCTATCTTCAATCCTATCAATTTTATACCTTTTGATAATTATATTTGCTAACCTCTTAGCCCTATTCTTTATATCATCGATTGTCCAGCTGTCTTTATCCAGCACATCACAATTCAGTATAACAGCTTTAGAGTTCCCTTGAATAATCTCCCTTTTCTCTAAAAAACTCTTATTAGAGAGTTCAGAGTTATAGCCTGTAACCGAGAGATTACCAAGTGTATGAACATACTCTTCATGTTCCTCTGGCTTAATATAGTTCCAATCCGCACTCAAAGTTTGAGGCATTATGTGTTCAATCGTAAGATTTTCCGAGGAAAGCGTTTCTTTACTATCACCATTTTCTATATCTAGCAAAAGGAAACGGCATAAAGCGATGTTGCCATATATATTGGCTTTTTGTAATGCCCTATCAAATTCATTCTCAGAAGGAACAACATCTTTTGAAGAAACTGAAAAGAGGAACTTGTTTAATGTTTGATAATATTTTTGTTTATTGGATATGACCTTAAACAACCTATTATAAAGGTAGATAAATAAGCCTCTTAATGTATTAGACGGTACACCACAAACAAGTCTACGAAGCAGATATGCAACAATCAATTTAACGACATCGTCTGCCTCCTTTTCATCTATAACCCCGTGATTAAAATCATCAAATACATGCAGCAAAAAAGGATAACAAGTACTTTGATTTAATAACCGCAATTTCCACAAAGAACGGTTTATAGAGTATGAATATTTTTTACTGTCATATACAAAAGCTTCATAAATTTCAGCGTAGTAACGCAGCTCTTTTAACATACCCTCTTGAGTATAACCACAGTCTTTGAATAATTTTACGAAATTGCTGTATAGCTGCCTACTCTTGACAGGCTTACTGGTCTTATACATTATGTATAATGTAAAGAAATCATCAAGTTTGGAATAATCCATATTCCTTCTCAATGACTTCTCTATACGAAGCCAATAATTTTCATAAAGTTCTTCTTGATTTTCCGCGTTCATCAAGAGAAAATTTCTAATCAGATCTGCATTTGTAAGTTCCAACCCAGTGGAATTGATACTTTCAAAAATTACCTGCGGGTCATCTTCCCCTTTTGCAAGCACAATTTCGACTATTTCTAACTTTGTCAAGGCATCTAAAATCTGAGATGGCTTTGTGCCTTTTTCAACCCATTGATTAAACCTTTCTTTACATCTGATATAATTACGATAGATATGAGTTTCCTCATCCATCTCATCTTCTTTATCCTCTAACAAAAGTAAAAATTGAACGTTGTCTGATTTTATTGGTTTAAGCTTTACCTTAAATTCTTCGTCACAATATTTATTATGAAGATACTGTTCTTCTATTTCATGATAGCATTCGTCCCCTGTATCTTTCGCGACATTTGACAGGGCTTTCAGCATTAACATAAGTGTAGTCAACCGCTGTTGACCGTCAATTATAATATAATCCTGCAAAGCAAAACCGCCATTCTTAGCTGCCATGAAGACAATTGTACCTAAGAAATGCTTATCCCCACTTAAAATTATATCATTGATATCATCCAGAAAACGATCGCAATTAGACTCCGCCCAATCATAATTCCTTTGATAAACAGGAATTCTAAAAAGGACCTTATTAGTTCCAATAAAATCTCTCAACATCCACAGTTTATGCGCATCCATGTTAACCCCTCTGCTAACCATTAAATACATTCATAATAACTTAAGTTACAAATGAAAATTTCTATTCAAATCTCAAATGTTAAAGCTTCGTTAATCAAATTGAATACAGTTTCAAACTTTAAAAATTTCTCTCGCTCAAATTCTGAAACTTTTTCGGAAAAGCGATTTTTTATTGTTTCTTTGACCTTGTAAAAACACAACTCTTTAGTCGTATTAAATTTCTCTTTATCTAGGCACTCTTTGTCTTTTTGTGCCCACAAAGACATTGCTTCAGAATAACAACGTTTTTCAATCACATCATTTTCTACTAAAGTGTCACAGTCATACATAAACTCAATAGGGCAATACTTAAAGACTTTCACATTATCATCAATAAAAGGTAACACAATGCAATATGCACGTCTACTCTGATTTTGATCATTTTTAAATTTGTAAATATTTTCTTTTATTATATCGCAACCACCAACAGCTTTTTGCCCTTCACTATCATTATCGACAAGCCCTATAATTATTGATTTTGCAAATTTGTCAGGCACACTTGTAATAAATTGTCTTATTTTTCCTGCACATGATAAAGAAACTATTACAAACGGCATTTTTACTTCCGGATAAAGTTTTTTCCATGCGGTAGTCAAATGATTTTTGTCAGTTTTTCCTTCAACTAAAAGAAGCGGCATTCTTGATTCTCGTATTGCATCCTCTTCTTCAAACGTTATGTCAGTATCTAATATCTCCTTAAACTCATCAAATTCATGCGTTGTTATCGCTTCCAATTTTTCATCGATTTTTCTTAAAATTATTTGATTATCATAAGGAAATAACCTGATCATTTTAGGGGAATGACTGGTAACTATAATTTGGCTATTCTCTCTCTCGCAGAGCAGATCATAAACTTCACTTTTTCTTTTTTCGTGTAAATGTGCATCCGGTTCATCAAAAAGAAATAGGCATTCTCCTGAAAAAATATTTAATGCACCGTAAATTAATAAAAGCTTTTTTTCTCCTTCGGACAATGCCTTTGTTAAAATACCGTGGTTAAACACAACATTATATGAAGTTATTATTTTATAGTCTTTGTATAACAAAAGAACCGCCAAATTAAAGAATAACTCTTCTTCAAATCCGACAATATCAAATAAACTTTTTAAATTATCTAAAGAAATAAAAACATCTTCTTTGTTATCAGGATTAATTTGATATAAAATTTGTTTGGCAGCTTCATTTTTATTTTTTTCAGCCTTTTTTGTATCAAATTGGCAAATTATCCCCTCAATATCATTTATATGGAGATTTTCATCAATAAATCTTTTATGATCTTCAATATCAGAAACAGCCAGTAAAGATAAAATTAAATCCCAATAATATTTATTTATGTAAACCATCTTCAACGGCTTATAAATTTTATCAGTTTTTATATATTGTTTATTAAAATAATCATAGTTCTTAAAATAGTATTTTTCCCACAGTCTCTTTTCTTCACCGCTATAGACCGCAACAACTCTTTGGGGTAGGTATTTTTCCCAGCCTGTAGATTTAACCACTTTTCCGTTGGCATTAAGCTCTATAACACCATCGTTATTATTTACTTGAATTATGTCAGGAGTTAAAACACCCATCCCCATTTCATATATTAACTCAAACTTAAAATTAGGGTCTACATTTTTATTTTTGTTAAACAAAGCACAAAATATTGCACTGATTGCTTCCAACACATTGCTTTTGCCGACGCCATTATTACCTATGATTAAAGTTCTACCGTTAGAATGTGAAAAGTCAATTTCGATATTTTCTAAGTTTTTATACCCACTTATGTACAGTCTGACTAATTTCATTTGTATTACCCTAAAATTTAAGATTCAAAAATAGCGTCTTCAAAATCCTTTTTTGCTTTCGTTTCAATATATTCTATATTTTTCTTGCTTTCCCTCATTAAATTAATAATATTTTCCGCCTCTTTTACTATCTCTTTTTGAACTTCAATAGGCGGAAGTATAATAGGAGCTGACAAATATTCTTGTCCATTTATATTTGGTTGTCCTGCAATTCTTTGATTTCTTAAGATCCAATTTTTAAACAAAACTGATTTTGTAAAATATAATACATATTCCGGGACTACTAAATTACTATTTAAAACATATTTTACTAAATATCCTGCATATATTGCAGCACCCACCTCCTCTTTATATAAAAAAGTTTTACCTACAGTATTTCCTGATCTCGCAATAAGAAAATCATTTTCTTTTAGAATAAATTTTTCATCTACACTTTCGGGATATTTTATTTCACTATTTAATGATCCGTCTTCATTAATATCTGTAATTCTAATGTATCGATATCCGCAATCAGTGTTAACCCCCTTAACATTCGCTCCATATTGCGGTTTCCCTAAAACAACATTTTCATAAGGAACTACTTTAAATTTTTTGCTTTTAAGACCAATTGATTTTATCCAACAATCCCATCTGTCAAGACTGCTTAAACCAATTTTACCAAAGTAATAACCCTTATTCTCTTCTATTTCAAAATCATAAGCTTCAAGTCTTTCAACAAATAATTTATTAAAATTTTCCCAATATTCACCCTCACTTTTTACCAATTGGTTAAGATCATCTTTATACTTTTTAACTAACCTATTTTGTTCTTCAATGCTGGGAACAGGTATTTTTACTTCTAAAAACTTATCAACCTTTACACTTCTCCTGTTAGTAGTACCAACACTTAAATCTTGCCAAATTTTTAAAAAGTAATTAGTACAAAGGAGCAAATTTAAATACTTAGGATCTATCATTGTAGAATCAAAATTAAACACACAAAAACTATTAGTTATGATAGCCCCATCAAGTTCCTCTGGCACTATTCCAAAAGCACCGTTTCTCGCATCAATTTGTGAGTATATAAACTGTCCTTTTTTTATATAATATTGTCCCTGTGTTTTAATATCTTTACCATAAGCAACATCTCTTAACACAACACCATTATTATGTATTTTTATTTTTACACGTTTATATAATTTATTATCTTCAAGAATAGCCTTTTCTTTGAATTCAGTCAGAAGCTGTCCAATTTTTAACATGGGATATTTAAATCCATAGATATTACGATAGGACAAAATTCCATATCCCCAACTAGATAAATCCTTATATGGAACTGTAAACAAATAATTATTTTCCATTACTATCCTCCAGGTTAGATAGTTTCCCTTGTTTCGTCTTTTGAAAGGATTAACTTATCGTCAAGCACATAATTATAAGAAATTTTAGTCACTCTCCAGAGAGAATTGTTTATATTATATTCCCTGTATTCTTTTAGAACGTCTAAAAGTTCATTTTCGCATTCCGCGCCTGTAGTGGTAATACCGGCCTTTTCAACTTTTGCTATAGGTATTTGATAATCAAACCGCTCTTTTACAAGAGCCTTAATTTCTACCTGCTCCTTTTCCTCTATCGCCTTAAGCTTAGCATTGTAGTCCTTTTTTAAAATTATACGTGCAGAATAATCACATTCTACCTCTTCCCTCTCATAAGCATACTTCATTTCTATTTCTTTTGTAGCCGCCTGTAAAATATCACTATACTGCTGCGCTTCTTCAACCGTAAACTTTTTAAAAAATACCAAACTCGGCTTTACCGTTGCGCCAGCCTTAATGAATACATCCTGTGGAATACTGCAAATTAAAATTATTTTTGCTTTACTCTCAAAGTATTCTCTAACTTTCTGCAGATTACTATTATTTAAAACGCCTTCGGGCAAAACAATACCCATACGGCCACCCGGCTTAAGCAAACGAAGGCACCGTTCTATGAATAAAACCTCGGTAAGAGTAGACATTTTTCCAGTATCATATAAAGACAATAAAAGCTTCTCTTTTTCGCTTTGTTTACCTTCCTTTGTAAATCCTTTTACTCTCCTACGCAAATCCTCTAATTGGCTTATATATTCATCCCCATAAAGTTTAGCGTAATCTTTTATTCTTTTTTCGTCATTGTCAAGGTCGTCAAATTCTATCTTCTGATCCTTAGCAACATTTGCACCAAAAGGTGGATTAGTCAAAATAACATCAAAACGACCTTCGAAAATACCATTAATATTTATTAATCCGTCATGATGATGCACACCGCCGTGTCCATCACCGTGCATTATCATATTCATCTTGCTTGTTCTTGCCATTCTGGGATTTGCATCAGTGCCATAGATTGTTTTGTATGACAAAATATCCAAGCGCGAATACGGGCTTGAATCGTCAGTATGAATATGCTCTAACTCTTTATTTAATTGGCTAAATACAACATCTATTTTTTTATTAAGCTCAATTTCCTGGGCCTCGGTTCTTTCACCAGGATATTCAGCAATCAATTTTTCTTTAAACTCGTTCTTTTTATCCTGTATGTCTTTTTCTATTTTTTCCTTAACGTAGTCAAATGCCTTAATTAAAAAGCCTCCGCTACCGCAACAAGGGTCACATACAACTTCGCCTTCCTGAGGATCAAGAATTTCAGTCATAAAATCAACTATTGTTCGAGGAGTAAAAAACTGCCCTAATTCGCCACGGAATGTACGCCCAAGGAACTGTTCAAACGCTATACCTTTTACGTCATCGGAGGTATCAGACAAATTATACTTTTGAAGTTCTTTTAATATTGCCTTAAAGCTTGTTTCTCTTATTTTGATAATTTCATTTTCTTCAAATAAATGATCATTTTTAAACTTATCTTTTGTTTGTAAAAACATAAACTGCATAAATGGTAAGTCTCTATTTGTACCCTTTAATTGAGGTCTGATTACTTCTTCATGCATTTTTTCGCGATGCTCATACTCTTTAAGCGTAAAAATACTCTTACCCTTTTGCTGCCTTTCATAATTTATTTTTATAAACAAAATTTTGCTTATCTCATCAAATGCAGCTTCTGGTGATAACTTGTCGTTATTGCGGATTATGTTATGACATTTTAAAAGCAGTTGAGTAAATTCCTCTCTACTAAATGTCTTGGTCTGACTTAATATATCTTTTATTCTCTTTTCGTTATTAACCTCATAAGCTTTCGGAATAGTTACAATTTCTTCAAGACGCTTGGGTATTTTTTCTTTAATGCAGTGAAAATACTTTGTCTCTCGATTATTGGTCGTAACAAAAAAATCTGCGCCTGCCCAAGCCGCATAATTTTGTCCCTGAAAATAATCTTCTTCGTGAATTTTTACATTCTCAGCTTTACATTCAACAACAATAAAAGCTGAATTTTCTTCATTTTTATCTTGCGCGCTACGCCATACAACGATGTCGGCCCTTGCCTGACCTTGTCCACGATGTGAATTACTTACCTGCATTTCCTCTGCAAGCTGGTCAAGCTCATAACCAAACTCATTAACAAGCGTGCATATAAATCTTTGTCTAACCTCTTCCTCAGGCGTACATACAACCCACTTATCTCTAATGAATGAATAAATCTTCCCTTGGCTATTTTTCTTTACGCTTAATTCTTCCATTGTGAACTCCTTTAAAATGATATCCTACAAAACTAAAAATTATATGACAATATTATAGCATTAATGCATAGTTTTTGCAATGACAAATCTGCGCTATATTATCCAGGTAAAAAAAGAAGACTACATAAAACAATCTTCTTATATTTTAGAGATACTGAAGGAAATTAGTTCCCCACTTTTTATCAAAGGCTTTTATTCTATTTAAATGAATTTCCCTAGAAATTTTTCTTATTTTAGGTATAATAACGTAATCTTTGCTTTCGCCAGTGCTCTTATTCCAATCTAAAATCAAGTCGTAAAACAATTCATAAATAAACTGAGTTCGTATTGAGCAAACAAAATTTTTATTTCCTTTTTTTGATTTCCATGCCACATATAGAGCTCTATAGAGAAGTATAGGGAGCAATTTATCATTAACGTCCGTATGAGTAACATTAAATAAAAACTCTATTTCATTATTTTGCTTTTTACTAATATCACATTGCACATCATCTATTATGCTACTGAGAAAAAACGGTTTTAAACTAACATCTTCGCCTGCATATTCATAAATTAGTTCATTCTGATGAAACAAATCATTTCGAACATTATTTTTCCTTAGAACTAATACCTTTTTTGTAAAGTTCCCATTCATAGCAACATTGTAAAGTATTATAAAATCTAACCCTTTAGATAATCCGGATTCTATAATATTCACAATCGCTTCGAACATTGGCAAATGACTCGTTTTATTTTTTTTGGCATCTTTACAAGTGTTAAGTACTAATTCATTAAAGTTATGATGGATTTCAATAAGAAATCCCAATTTCACATCTTTATAATCTTTAATATTCTCTCTATATTTGCGAATTTTTTTAATGTGGTTATTTAAAGTACGCATAAACGCTTCAAGAAAAATGCGATAAGAAGTATTTATACTACACTTAAACTGTTGCCCGACTAGTTTTGATAAGGCGTTAGCAGCCTCCATTATTTTCTGATCATCCCAATCGATTGACTTAAATTTAGTATTCCACTCCGTAAAAATTTTCGCTGATTCTTTCTCTAAGATTACTCCGTTGGAATTTATCTTATTATCTTTATGCAGCTCAGACAGATGATCAACACGAAAATGTTCTATACAATAAAACTTATCGCTATTATCTTTTAATAAAAAATCTGGTTTTTCATTACCATTTTTTCTATCAATTATTTCTGATTTAGCTAACTGTACAATAAATTCCTTATACTTCCCATGCATATACTTGGAATATTGAAACACATTATCCAAACACTTATTTTCAGCATCCTTATTCCCCATATTGATAGCTGCTCCAATAAATTTAGCTTATTCGATAAACTTAACAAGGCTTTTTATTGCTAAGTCATATAATATTCCAGGCTTTCAACCGCTTATATTTCCTCTATTCCCAGACTTTTTAGATATTCGTACGTGCCGTTGTAGTATTCGGGAAGGCGGGTACTGTCCTCCCAATAGCCGCTAACTGTCTTGTTCGCATTGCCGTAGGGTACACAGATTACCATTCCCATTCTCGCACGAGTAAGCAACACTCGGTACGCATTGAGCATGTATTTCATAAGCTCCTGCTTGCTCTCCTTATCGCCATTCTGCTCCACCCATTTCGTCTTGCCGTTAAAGCGATAGTACTGCCATTCGCCGTTTGCATAGCGCATATCCGCGTCCCAAAGCACGCAGGTATAGTCGAGCTCTAAGCCCTGCACCTGAATTTCGGTTGCAGCATCTTCAAGGTAATTAGACGCCCTTGTATCAACTTTATCCTCCAAGAACCAATGGACGGCATTTTCGTCGCCGGACGGAAGAACATGAATTCCCAATGGCTTATACCTTGCCGATTCCTTTGTTATGAGCACTCCCGTGCGCTCGGTCCCGCGGACCTTTCCGTGAAGCCACGCCTTCGCCTTTGCAATATCTCTCGTCAAGACGATAGGGTACTTGTCCTTAATCTCGTTATAGATTGCAGGCGCGTTGCCATCAAAAGAAAGCAGCGAATGCACGAACGCCGAAAGCTTTTCAGCCCTGAAAGAGCGAAGTGAAACGCCCAAGTGCAGGCTCTCCGCGCACGTCACATTTTTATTGACCTTCAACAGCTCGTTGACCTTACCTTCGGCATATTCCGGCTCGGTAAGTTTCGGAGATATGTAGACGTTCCAATGGGGAAACTTTTCGTTGAGCGCCTTTATCCATTCGGATATTCCCGCCTCGCCCGTGTTTATCTCCTGACCGCCTCCCACAAGGCAGACAATCGTAGCCCAATCTTCTCGTTGATCGAGCGACCAGATTAAAAATGCCGCCTCCGAGAGAGGAAAATTGGGAACTTTGAGTTTATTGCCGTACGTTCCACCCCTCTTTAAATAATCTGCAAGCCTCTTGTGCGTCCAAGAGCGCTGTGCCTCATCAAAGATTGCAACGTGCTCGACCTCGCCAAACCCGGCCTTTTCCATTTTAACCGCCTTGTGCGGGTCAATTTCAAGCACTCCGTTTTCAACGGGGTTTTTGATTTTAGCCAGCATATTGTCGCGGTATCTATGTATCATCTGAATAGACTTGCTAACTTCGCGGCGAGAAGCGGTTATCTTCTTGTCCTCATTTCTCTCGCGACATCTCTTAAAATTGTCCTGCGCAAGTGCTTCTGTAAGCACGGCAACCAGCGGCCCATTCCCCGACAGATATACCGCACCTTCATCCTTTACGGGCTCATTATTTCCCTGATATGTCTGCTTGATTGCAACTTCAAGCCCGACGAGCGTCTTGCCCGCTCCGGGCACTCCCGTAACAAAACAGATGCTCTTTTTTTGATTGCGCTTACTATCCTGTACAACCTGCAAAATATAGGCAATAGTCCTGTCCGTTGCGACCTTGTCCGCCTCGCGCCGCGTTATATTTTCAACAGAATGGTTTTCATATAAAGTCTTAGCCGCCTCGATAATCGTCGGCGTAGGCGCATACGGGCTTATTATCCAATTAGAATTTATGGTCGACTCATTCGGGTATTCCCTCAAAACCTGTGAAAGCAAATTATATATACCATCTTCGCCCGTAATGAGCGGATTTACAACCCTGTCATCATAGACAGACATCTGTATATTTTCGGTAGACCTATTATACTTTGTGGCGATAAGAACGGGGGCAATGATATGCTCTTCGCTAAATTTATGGAAATTCTTTAAGTCAAGAGCGTAATCAAAGACTTGGTCAATATCCCCCTCCAAAATCTTGGCTTCGCCGACCTTAAATTCAAGGCAAAATATTATGCCTTTGAGCAGCAATACAACGTCAATTCTCTTGCCAAGGCAAGGAATACGTACTCGAATATGATTTGGCCGTCACAGTTAAGCCTTCTAAGGACTTCCTTCATTATGGAAATTTCGCTTAACCACGCTTCCCTTGTCGTCGTGAGAGCTTCACCGTGATAATTATCGCACAATATTCCGAATATTGAGTTGTCGTCAGCACTTAAAAAATCTTTAAAGTTGCCGCTGTACAGACATCTGTTCATAAAAGAATTTCCTAAGATAAAAGTGTTCTGTTAATATACTTTTGCCAATTAAAAATAACGAGATAATTGTACCATTTTTTGTCTCAAGTGTCAATATCGCCCGTTTAATATATTAGCCTATAAGCGCGGCGGAAAAAACTCCGCCGCGCGGTTTGATTGAGGAGAGCTATGCCTCTTTTGTAACGGTAATTCTAAAACTTTGACCATTCGCGGTCTGATATGTAAGAGCATTATTTTTGCAGGTCGCTACGCCGACAAAGTATTCGTCTAAAAGCGGCTTTAAACTAAAAAGGATATCCTCGGCTGTTACCCTTTCATTGGCGACTGCTTTGCTCTCTGCTTTGATTTTATCATTTGTTTTCGACACAACTTCTGTGCAAAGTTGATTTTTTGACAGGTGTTTCATAAAGTACCTCACTTAAAATTTTTTCTACAATAGTGCACACTTATTGTGTGCCTATATTATACCCCTGTGTCTGACCATAACACAAATGAATTTGGTCAGACTGTGGGATAATATTTTGTCGAAAGGGGACTACTTTATGGATATTTTGTCGAAACTGTCTGAACGCCTCAACGACCTGATGAACGAAGCTGAAATAAAGACGCCTGAACTATCTGATAAAACAGGCATTGACCAGTCTGCAATAGCCAGAATTTTAAGGGCGGAACGTATGCCTTCTTTAAATTCGCTTACAATAATAGCTGACTTCTTCCACTGTTCCACAGACTATCTGCTAGGACTAAGCGATACACTTGACGAAAAGACATTTGCTAAACGCCCGCCTTTCAACGAACAGCTTACATTTTTATTAAGGCATTTCAACATATCGAAATACCGCCTTGAAAAAGAGACAAGACTGACGGAAGAAACGGTCAACCGATGGCATAAAGGTAAATATGAGCCAACGGTTGAAAGCCTTGTGCGCCTTGCAAAATACTTCGACTGTTCCACCGACTTCGTTTTAGGCAGAGAAAACTGAATAGGCAAACGCAAAAGCGAGAAGTCCAGATGACCTCTCGCCTTTTTTACCCATATCGCTATTTGCTATCCATTTATTGTACGCTACGCCAACGACAATTTAAACTATATCATCTTACTTTGATTTCAGGATGAATGTTAGCCAAATTAAACAATATATTTCTCTGCCCTTCATTTGGTTGTCTGCATTGGACAAATTCTATTTGTAAAATCTCATTCCAGTCGAATGGAAGAAAAATTTTATGAAACTCAGGTAACAAAACCTTGTACATCGAATTTAATATAAGCTGCACTCTTATTTCAGACTGATAACTGTATTTTGTGGCTACACTTTTACCTATTGAATAGACATCCGCATACATCTGTCCCTCATCCGGGCAATACTTTGTAGCGGTATTTATCTCTTTATTCTGATAGTCAATTTTCTTAAAACGTATATCAGCAGATACTTTTTCATTTAATAACTTATTCTCAGCAGAAGCTAGCCAGCCCGACTTACGTTTTATATAACCTGCCAGTCCACTATTGTCATAACACCCCAGAGGTTTATTGTCCTCAAACGCACAGGAAAGATTATTTTTATAAGAAAAGTGGAGCCTGTATAAAGTTTTAACCTTTACTTTAAACTTAGTCTCCATATCACTATAATCTGCGCCACATTGAAAAAAAGAAGCGCCGAAAACCGTATTTGAAAACCGGCAATATGGAGAGAAACTCTTTTCTGTCCCATAACGGCTTAAAGATTTAAGGTAAAAACCGCCTTTACTTAAAATTCCTTTAGCCCCTTAAAATCAGTGTAATGGACAACTTCTTTTACCTTGTTAACCTCATCGTCATTCAGTTTCAGAAAAGAATCGCCTTTAGAGCCAAGTGGAATTAGGGTTTCACTGCCGTCTACTAAAATGCCTGTTATGGGAACAACTTTAAATTCCCAGCTTAATTCTTTTTCATCGATATTGATTACATCAAATGATTTTGCATTTGAAATACCAATTATATCTCTACGATATATTAACATATCGTATTCAGTATGTCTTTCACCCAAGACTAATTTACAGTATTGACATTTGCTGTCTGAATAACAATATAAAACATTTACAAAATGCCGCTCCCCGTCTTTAAGTTCTTGCAAATTCTGGCAAAAAACTGTTTTTAACGTCTGTAATGCCGCTGTTGAATCTGAAGGCGTTAATGGAAATAAATTTGACTGCATTTCTATATTTTTGCTTTTTATAGTTCACACTTAATTATTGGTTTTTAAAGCAACAATAAGATCCTGCACTTGCGTATACGGATTCCTATCTACAAAAGATAAACTTTCATCGTAACAGCTGTTCTTTTTCTCTGAACGGTTAATTGCAACAGCAAACAAGTCCTGCAGTTTGCAATGCTCGTATATGTCCAGCGACTCCGTATATTCGGGGACATACTTACGCAACTGCTCCTTTACTGACTGCGAGCGCAGTTCGACTTTTGGATGCTCCGTAAAATAATACAAAAGCCACACTTCAAAACAAGGGTTCGACAGAACAAATTCTATATTCTTAAACTGAGAACGATCTTTTACTTTTAGATATGTCTCATATTTGTCCTTTTTACAGTCAAGATCAATAAGGCAAAATGCCCTGTCGCCCAATGATGGATCCATTTGATTTTCACGATACAAATTATAGGCGCGGCGCGCCATACCGTTGATATCTGTGGCTTCCGAATCTTTTATTATCAACTTGTATTTTGAGTCTCTTTGCTGAAAATGCGAGAAAAATTTCTTCTCTGTCTTATTTCTGCCTTCACAAACCAATAGTATGATCGGGCTTCTTTTCCTTTTATCAGGCTGCCGCTTTACCATTTTAATTCTCCTTTATAAATGGAACGGCACCAAAACGGCCAAGCAGATACGCCTTTTCAATATTCTCATTCTTACGAGGAGAAAAATCGGTAAGAGGATATATTACTGTCTTACCTGTCTTAAAGTCTCTTTCCGCAAACCATATTTCATCGCGACGCAGAAGATCAAGATCAAGCAGATTTGTGTCGTGCGTATTAGCTATGAGCTGAGCATTGTTGCTATTTGCTTCACTATCAAGGAACAGGCTGACAATGTATCTAACCAGCATAGGATGAAGACTTCTGTCTATCTCATCAATAAAAAACGTAATACCGTTTTTCAGGACATAGTATAGTACAGGCGACAGCTCAAACATATGAATTGTACCGAGCGACTCCTCCTGGAGATCCAGCACAAAATTTTCTTCCCCTTCACCATTACTCACCTTATGAGAAACATTGACATTGTAAACATTTGAATTTGCTATTTGCTCCATTACCTCCGCATTGTTTTTTGTAATGGCCGACAGGATAGAATCAATAATGGGATCCTTATTATCCTTTAATTTTTTTTCCTTAATTTCAAAATCTGAGATGCTTATATCTGCACTACTGAAAAAATCGAGACAGAACTTCTTATATTCTTCATATTCTCCCGCCTGCTTGATTCTTTCAAGATATACTTGCCAGGGTTCATTAAATCCATACGGAAGCAGTTTATTAAGTATATAGTCTACTACGGGTTTTGCTGGCTGATAATTCCATGTGGCCGCAGTTACAAGAAATAGCTTATTGGAAGTGTTTTTTGCACTGATTTCACGCAGAACTTTTATATCCCTCTTAAAAATATACGTGTCTGTATCCTTCCTTTCAAAGATGTTTGTCGCCTTGGCAGTATAATACACATCCAGCTTTTCACTCACAACCTTTTGCCGCGTACAGGCAAACTCATAATAGTACCTTACGCCGTCTATAATAAACGTTAAAGCAAACTCTGAAGGCTCTTTATTTGCATCTGCTCTGAATTTAAACGGCATTACGGGAATAACTGTTTTTTCAAGCATAGTATTTGAATTAAAGACAAAAGCACGAATAAATGCTATTGCTTTTATAAATGATGTCTTGCCAGATGCATTGGCACCATATATAAGTTTTACCCTCGAATACTTATCGTCAATCAAATTATCCCTGTGCTGTTTATCGCAGTTTGCGGTCATTTCAAAATAGCACTCATCGCCAAAAGACATAAAGTTTTTAAATTTAAAATTGATAAGCATTTTCCATTCTCCTTTCCTGCTGTCAATATTATTATAACCATTTTTACAGAAAAATCAAGATTATCTAAAATATTTTTATGCTTTTTGTATAATTTATGCAAATTTCTCAAAAATAATTCCGCTTTTTAAAGGTATTGTAGCATTATATTATATTAACAAGATAATACATATCTCACGGTAGGCTATCAAAAGATTTAAAATGCTTACTTCTTCCTTGTAACAAAGTTACGGGTGGCGGTGTTTGTACGTTTTGCGGGCGGTTTGAAGGGTGCTTTAAGTTCGGGGTGAATCGCAATAAACTTTTTGAAGCGGCCTATAATGCGCTCCCTCGCGTGGGGAAACAGCACGCTGTCGCGATACTCCGCGACGGTCATACCCCTCGCCTGCGCAGCCTTTTCAACGGTTTTATGGAAACTCTCGCTCGGCTTGCTGTCTTTAAGACCGAACTTTCTGACTACCCTTTGAACCTCCTGTTCAAGCGCGATAAATAGCTGCTTTGCCCTGTCCGTAAGCCCGACTATGTGCTTTTTATAGAGCTGATAACTCATCTTGTTGAGCGCCTCATGCGGGCGCTTTTTTACATAGTTTTTATCGTGCAGCATTGTATAGACAGCAAGAAAACAGAACTTTATCAGCCGTTCCTGTCCGCTCAGAATGAAGATATAGCGCATCTGCATTTCATTCGGGATAGCGAGGAGAAAATCATAGACATATACGTCCGTGAAGCTGTCGCATTTGCCCGTACGCATAAAGCGGTTATATTCCATGAGCGCGCGTATTTCTATGTCTGACCTGTCGCCGTTGTCGAGCATATCATACTCTATTTTGTCCTCGATAATCCTCATACGACGCGATATATATGCCTCCGAACGCCCCATTATGGCGGCTATCTGCTTTTGATTCAGGTGCTTTTCCGCACTGTATATGTAGATATCAAGATCCTCGTCCGAAAGCCCGTTCAGCACTCTTTCAAGGTCAAGTGCATTTATCCAGAACTTCTCGTGATCGAACCTGTCCCTTTCGAACATGACGACGTAGAAGGGGTTTATCAGTCTGCCTTCATTTGAAATAATGAACTCCAACTGCTGCTCTTCAAAGCGGTTTACTTTGAAATCTTCCTTATCCTTTTCGCGCAGTTTGTTCCATTGTTCGAGGGTTACCTCCACGCTCTTTTTCGACACGTGCTCGTCATAAATCTTAACATACTTATCGCCTACCTTCTGCGTATGCGAGGTAAAATAGCTCTCCATATAGTAGTAATGATAATAGCCCTCTCGCTCGCACGGGACGAGCCTGCGATTGAGAAGGTACGGAGAATAATAGCCGAACTCACGCACGAACGGCGGCTTTTTCTGCTTTTTTATGTGGGTGGGACGAAACCTGAACACCTTATCGTCGCCGTAATATTCGTCGTTCATACCCTCATTATACACAGTAAATATGACAGGTTTGGGCAGGTTTAAAAAATTTTTAAACTTTTTTTGTTTTTTCTGAAATTTTGGGTAAAAAAATAATCTACTTATATATAAAGGGGTGTACAGCACCCAGATAACGAGAGGCTTGCACCAGCTAAACAACTTAATACAGCCGAATTTAAGGGCGGCGGTTGCTTTAAGGCAACCGCCGCCCTTCTTCGTACAAAAATCAAGGAGGAAAGCAAGAAAATGCAGACAATAAAACCGCCATAACGGCAATTACCCCCGTAATATGTGGCAACCAATTGAAATTTAACGACGAATTTTTAAGGAGGAAACATGAAAACTAAATTTACATTTTACTTATCTTATGCCGACATTATCGGCGAAATGACCGACACGGAAGCAGGCACATTTATAAAGAAGCTGTGCCGCCTTGTGTTTATGGATGAACAACCCGAAGACGACACCGCGGACAAGGTTACAAGCATTTTAATACTTTTAAGCGAGGAGCTGAGAAGCGAGAATGCGCCCAGAAGGAGGGAAAAATCGTTTACGTTTTTAAGGGTTTACGCCAACCTCTTCTACTCTCAAAGCGACGTGAAGGCGGGGCTTTTAATAAAGGCAGTATGCGACTTTATGTTCGGCGGCAACAGGACGGAAGGCAAGGACTTAAAGAAAGTTTCGGGCTATTTTAATATATTGAAGAAAGAACTTACGAAAAATAAAAACAATGGCGAGGCGAGAAAGAAGCCGTACAGCATAACGAGGATATACCGCGATTTCCCTGATATTACAAAGCTTTCCGAACCAGACAAAGCACTTGCCGACAAGGTGAACATGCGCGAACTGTACGAGTATATCGCCTCGGACAAGACTTTGCATGGCGAGCCGCTTGCGGATATTATACGGCTGTACACCGAGGAACAACGCTGGAAGAAAAACGAGGTACCGAAGAATTATGACCAGAATTAACCGCGGAAATTTGAGCGTATTTGTACAACAAACCCGAAGCAGGCTAAGAAAATGCAGTTTTACTGCATTTTCATTTATTGAAGTCTTTGTTGGAAATAGTCACAAGTCAGACGAGGAGTCAGCGCAAATGACGACGGGAGCGTACAATGAAGTACGTGACCAAGTAATGCGCAACGGCGACGAAGTATTACGAGATGGATATTTCCAACTTACGGAGGGCAGCCAGAGGCCGCCCTCCTATTTTAATGAGGTGAAAGTATGAGCAGCGCTCCCGTTATCTTCGACATTGCCTATACTCCGCCAAAACTCAAACGCGGCTCGCCTGCGAAGGACATTTCAAAGCACGCAAAGGAGCGTGCCTTTTACACTATGACGGGCGACGGAGACACTATTTTGCGGTATATGACGCGCGAGGGCAAAATCTGCGGCGAGCGGCAAAAGAAGCTGACAATTTTAGAATACCTGCAAAAGTCCACAGGTGTATTCAACGGCGAAGGAATGATTTTAAAGGAAGAGCTTGCCGAAATGAAATTCCGTGCGAGAAGCGGCGACAAAAACATCTGGCACGGCTTTATCTCCTTCGACGAGGAGCACTCGGCAAAGATTGACAGCCTCGAAAAGTGTATAGAGCTCATCCGCCGAACCTTTCCCGAATTTTTTTACGAGGCTGGATTTGACTCGGACAATATCGACCTTATGTGCTCCCTCCACCTCGACAGACCGACGCACCTGCACATTCACTTTGTCTTCTGGGAGAAGGAGCCGAAGATTAAAAACCAGCGCGCGGCAGGATACAAGTACCGCGCCAGAGGGCGAATCAGGCCGGAGGCGATTGCCGCAATGACAGAGCGTTTAAACTCGCTTGCGCTTGGCGATGAACTGACTTTGAAAAAGGCGGACAGGTACGCTTCTTTCAAAAGGTCCAAAGAAGGGATGCAGGCCTTTTACCGCGACCGATCGGAGAGAGAAATACGAAGGCTTGCAAGGGACTTGCCAGAAAACTGTTCGTTCAGGTACGGCGACGACGATTTGCAACCCTTCCGCAAGCGCATTGACGAAATTGTGTATAAGCTGCTGCTCTGCGACCAACGGCTATTTGAAAAGCACGACGATTTTCTTGAACTTATCAACAAAAAGCAGAAGGAGCTTGAAGGACTTATGGGCAGGAAATACGCGGACAAACTTGCCACGGACAGAAGCTATATGCGACCGCCCTTTGTGGGCAACAGCGACCTTAAAAAGATTAAGACATTAGAGCGGCTGAAATGGGACTATAACCGCAGGCTGGGCGACATTGTACTGCGCGAGGCGAAGAAGGTCAGAGAGCACACCTACAAATACAATACGCGCTTTAAACACAGGGCAAACGACAAGCGGCTGCGGCGCAATATTCTCTTTTCGGAGAGGAGACTTTCCAAAGACTTTGAGGGACTGTTTTCGTCCCTCTTTTCTCTGTTCATGCCGGAGATGAGGAGCTACCCCTCCCGCCTTGCCGAAATCGAGCAAGAGATGAAAGAGGACAGACAAAACGAAATAGCCGAGGACAAGGCCTCGGCACAAAATAAAAATTCTAAATATGATTGGGGGAAATAATTTGCGCGTACCTATTGCTTTTACCAAAAAAGTATGGTAGTATTTTACGCACAAATTCATACTATGTCGGACTGCCAGCAGTCAGGCACGGTATTTTAAGGAGGATATGACAGATAAAGAATTAGAAACGATATTGAATGCAATCAAGTACGTTCCCGACGAAAGCGAAAGAGATGAGGCTACTCGCCTTATTTTAAAAGCTGCGTCGGAGAGCATAACGCTGGAACGGCTTAAAGCCATTACGGCGAAGGAAGAAAGAAAGACAGTCGTTAAAAAAGTCGGGGCAGACAAATTTATTAAATTTACTAAACAGGAGATAAATTCTATGCCAGACTATCTGAGAAAATTATTTACCATCAACGACAAAATTGTAACCTATCGCGTGACCAAAGACGGATACTATCAGGCGAGATACCGCCGCGACGGATACTGCGGGGAAGTCGCCTCTAAGGACTTCAACACCATGAAGCGAAAGCTCCTCGATAAATTCGCCGAGGTCGAGCGCGAAAGGCTCAACCACAAATACCCCGTCTTTAAAGAGCTTATAGACGAATGGCTTAAAATCAAAAGGCGGACGGTAAAGGAATCGACCTACAAGAGCTATTACGAAATAATCTACACGCACGTCGTGCCGAGGTTCGGAAAGCTTCATGTCAACGAAATTATGCGTAAGGATGTTCAGGAATTCCTGTTCAACCTTACAGATCAGGGCAAAATGCGCACCGCGCAGAAACTTAAAGTACTTATGACGGCTATGTTTGAAGTGATCTGCGACGATTACGACATAAAATCGCCTATGCGCAAGATCGTGCTTTCGCACTACGAGGTCAAAAAGGGCAACGCCTTTACCAAAGCCGAAGAAAAGCAGATTGTGGACTTCTGTACACGCAATACTCAATATATCGCCCATTCCGGACTTCTTTTCCTGCTCTACACGGGTATGCGCGTGGGCGAAATAAAGAGTATGCAATTTGACGGCAAATACATAACCTGCGAGTCCGAAAAGACGAGAAAGGGCTATGCGGCGGTCATAAGAAAAATACCCGTATCGCCCATGCTGAAAAGGGTGTTGCATCTGATTGATTTCAAACAGGCAAAAGAGGTAAGCACCTTTACGATAAGGGATGCGCTCAAACGCATATTCCCCGGAAGACATGTTCACGAACTGAGGTATACCTTCATAACAAGGGCGAAAGAGTGCGTTCAAAAAGGAAACCGACAAAAAATTACCGCATCAAATCAGCCAAAATTCAATATTTAAAAAAGGTGGACACAAATTGTGTCCACCTTTTTTAAAATATATCTCCGTTGACCAAAATCACATTCCCAACATTAACTTCTATCGTTTTGACGCCAGACGAATCAAACCATCCTATTGCATCTTTATACCTGTCAGTCAAAAGAATAATTCGCTGATTGGCTGAACCCAATAATTTGCGCTCTCTTTCGGGACTATCATATTTAAATGACCCATCCAACACCATATCGCAACCATGCAACATTGTTGCAACATCCTCATATTTATGACCCGTAAACGATATAACACCAAGTCCTAATTCTTTTACTTTTTTTGTAAGTGATGGCAGATTTTGTTGCAAAGTCGGTTCGCCGCCGGTATATGTAACACCTTCTATTCCAAACTCTTTACTCGCTTGCGCAATGATATCCATTAACTCGTCGAGCGAAATTATGTGTTTTGAAATCAACGGTTGATAGCCAGGATTGCAGCAGCCTCGACAGCCAATATTGCAACCCTGAAACCATATCGTCAGACGTTTAAACGGCCCTTCCACTTCAGTGCAGCGATTTATAGTAGCAATATTGAATTTAATCATTTTCAAAACTGAAATCAAGCCCGTTCTTTGTTGTCTTTACAACAATTTTCGCTCCTTTGAATGAAGAGAGGTCAGCTTTGTTTTCAAACATGAACATGGCAAGTTCATCAAGCAACTTATCATTGATGGCATTTAAAATATCTCTGCCGCCCTTGTTGCTATCCGCACCACCGAGAATGTAGTCGATAAACTTCAACTCATCCTCAAATTCAAGGTCAATGCGATATTTTTCAAGGATTGCCCTCTGTATGGGACGCAACTTGGAACGCGCGATTTTTACACTGAACTCGCGATCCTTAATAAAGTTAAACGGTACAATATTGCTGTAACCGATTCTGCCGAGAATTTCGGGGCGCTTTATCTCGTTGTCGAAATAATTTTTAACGATTTTGATAAACTCCTGTGCGACATCTTCGTTAGAGCCGTTTGACGACACCTCCGACGCGCCGAGGTTAGAGGTAAATATAATTACGCTTTCGCTGAAATATACCGTTTCCCCCTTGCTGTCGGTAAGTCTGCCGTCTTCAAGAATTTGTAGAAAGATATCGAGAATGCGGGGATTAGGTTTTGCCGCCTTTTCAATTTCATCAAAGAGGATAATGCTGAAAGGTTTTTCTTTGACGGCATTAGTGAGCTGACCGCCCTCCTCGTATCCGACATATCCCGGTGGCGCGCCTATAAGTTTTTGGTCGCTGTTCTCCTGCGCATATTCGGACATATCGAAACGGATACAGGCCTGTTCATCCCCGAAAAGAAATTTTGCGAGCGCCTTGGAAAGTTCTGTCTTGCCTACGCCCGTTGGACCAACGAAGAACAACACGCCCTTTGGCGCGGAGCGGGAGGACGATTTGTGAATTCCCGTAAGCCCCATATACGCTTTGACTACGACCTTTTCGACCTTTTCGATGGCTTCTTCCTGTCCGACAACACGTTCAGACAAAATCTTCTTTATGTTTTTGACCGCATTATAGTCGAGCTTTTCCCAGGGGTTATCCTTTTCCCCGTACTTGAACAATAGATATAGCTGCTCGAAGGGCATTTTGCCCTCTTTGCGCGAGAGGCGTGCCATCTGTATGATTTCTCGGTTGGTGAAGTCGTCGAGCATATCTACATATTCATTCTTTTTATCGCAGGTCATAAGCGACTCGCCAGGTTTGAGTTTAACGTCGAATCCGCTCTCTATCTTTTCGAGCATGCGCTCGCGCTCTATTCTGTCGGGGCGCGACAGCGTTACGCAGGCGACCTCGGGGTTTGCCTGATAGAAGGATATGGGAAACATTGCGAGCTTGCTTGTAATGAGAATAACTGTACTATCGTTGACTTCGGCAGAGAGATATTCCACTTTTTTATCCTTAACGGCTTTGCCGAGCAAAGTCAAAAGCTCGCGCTCGTCGGGAGGGAGTTGCCCACCCGCCGTAAACAGATAGTCTGCCCAGTTTAACACAAAAGCCGTTTTGCGATTGGGCTTTTTGAGATTTTTAAAGACGATATTAAAAATTTCCGACGGCTCCTTGAATTGTCCGCTTCCCGTCTTTTGCTCATTTTGCGACTGTTGCTCATCGTCATCGTCAAAGGAATACGCCTCACCCTCGACCTCAACGTCGTCTATTACGGAAAGGCGGGTTATGTCGCCGTCAAGGCCTTCCACTCTGTCCCAATATAGGACGTCGTCATACTCCATGTTCTTGAGCATATCCATGAGGTAGGTTTTCAGATCGACTATTTGCTTTTTTTCATTGAGATACACATCGCCCACGTTGCCGTCAATTATGATGCAGCGCTTTATGCCAATCTCTCTTTTTAATCTGTTGAACGCGGTAGTCAATGCCATTTTTATTTACCCCTTATTTTTATTTGTATTGATTGCCTGATACTTCATTGTAGAAATTTTGTCAGGGTTGCTCCATATCGTCTGCTGTGAAGTAACTTTTACCCCGTACACTTCTTCCAAGTCGCACATAAACGGTTCAATATCTTTTTGGCAGGCTTGCCCTTCATAACCGTGGAAATTATAGATAAATTTTCCGTCCAGAAAGACACGGAACGCCGCCTTTTCTCCGCTCGCTTTCAGCGCGACGAGAATTACCTCATTTGTATCGCGCTTTATCTTGATATTTTTCTTATCCACAACAAATCCGCGCGCCTGAATTGCCTGCATTATGATTTTTAATGACTTTTGGCGCACCTTTTCGCCGACAATTTCGTCGCTTGCCGCAGTGCGGATTGCAGAAAGTTGCTCTTCAGGAGAGCCCTCGCCGTTTTTCATTACCTTTTCTATCGTGCCTCGGTCGATGCGTGCTGCCTCGAGCTCTGCACGGATCTTTTGTTTTTCAGCTTCCATGCGCGATTCGAAGGTCTGCCCCATAAGCGATTTGCCCGCTGCAAGCAATTCCTCGCCCGCAAGGGAAGGGGTTTGAAGATAAGCGAGGTATGTAAACTGCCGCAAGACCTCATCGGGAATGCTATCTAAAAGTGCCTGCGTATGACTATCAACGACAACCATACCATTATCACCGCCGCGCAGTCTTTCATAACTCTCTGAAATACTCTTTGAGAGTAGCATATCCAGAAGCCCGTTGAATTCGACCAACTTTTTTGAGGCGAGCATGTCAATTCTTGTTTTAAGACGACGGGCAGCTTCTATACTGTCGTTACGGTGCTCATATCTCTTATCATGATTATTGGTATTGATTATCCCTTGTTTTGCCTGTTGTGATGTAAGTGCGCGCAACGCCTGAATTTCTTCTGTAAGCGCATCGCGTTCACCCATAATGCTTTTTTCAAGCGCTGCGGTTTGTGCGTTGAGAAGAGTGGAAGAATTAGCTTTTATCCTTTCAAGCATTTCTTCCATAGTTTTTAACTGCGCTTCTGCAACTTCGCACACACTGTTGCACTGAACGGCAATTTGCTGATAGTTTATTTGTACCTGCTGACTCATTTATTCTTCTCCCGTTACCGAAAATACGGCATCTCTCCATTTTTCAATGGTTTCTTTATTATATGACACTTGCTTTGATTCGGGGTGTTGAAAATTATTTCTGCAAATGCGCAATTTATGCAACAAGTCCGCCTGCTCCCGCGTAATTATACGCTGTATTTGGGCGGCATCTATCAATTCATTTGCCGCTGTGCCATTATCTGCCGCGAGCAGTTTTCTTAAATCGTACTGCAATTTTACGAGCAAATCGCAGACGGCGTCCTTATACTTCCCGCGGGCGAGCAGCCCATCAATATATTCTTTATTGATTTTTTCGGGGTGGGAGGCAGACGTCCTTTCGATTGATAATAGCTCATGTATGGGGCGATAAATCTCAAAATACCGTTCCAACACAACAAACCCATCTGCGGCATAGCTTTTAAATTTTAAAATAGTCTGATAGGCGAAGACTAACGTTCCATACACATTGAAGAACTCGTCGACATTATATTGTTCACCTACTGTATAGTTTTCGGCATTTTCTATCCCGAGCATATTGTTGAGCTTCCATAAATTGAAGCGCACCGTCTTAAAGGGAGTCGCGAAAGCTGTTTCCGCTTGGATATCTTCATTGTTCAGTATTGCATCAATATAGTGCGGAACAACGTTGACAACCGAAAGCATGTCTTCAACGGAAAATCCTGCCACCTCCAAAGCCTGCCATATAAGATTTTCGTCCTCGCCCCGAACAGCATTGGCAAACTTTGCAACATATTCAGCATCTGTCATTTTAAGTGCGCTTTTAAGGGGAGAAAGAATGGCGTTTTTATATATCATGTTATTCAGCCTGATTTGTGCAGCGCTTTCATCAAAAAGGTTAATTGCAACAAGTTTGAAATACTGTTTCCAACTTGCATTTGATGTAAACAAACGGTGCTCTCTGAGCAGTTCGTCAATCTTACCATCGGTAGTTTCGATGGCGGATATGTAGCGGTCAATGCACTTTTCAAAATAATCATTCTTGCCCGTTGCGCTGACGATATATAATACGGCCCGGCTCACATCTTCACCGAACGGTTGCCCGAGATAATAGTTAAACAACCTATCGAGGATATCAAAAAACACGTTCTGCTCCGCAGTATATTCAACTAACAGCGGCAGATTAAATGAGTCTCCGAATTGCGCACACGGAAAATGAACATTCCACGCGCAATAATAATGACAAGCACTGTTATCGAGAAGCGCAAATTCCGCATTCGGATGAATTTTTTGTAAAAACGCATCCATAATTTCCGTGTTCGGTTGCAAAACCTTATCGGAGCGAACAAAATCAACCCTTCCTCTGCCGAGATATAATTTACAGGGGCGCGCCGCTTGCCTTTTCAGATCATCGGGAATATACACCGCAACGCATTGCAAAAGTTCGGAAGATTCAATCTCGGGCACCTCAAGAACATTTCCGTCCTTACCTATAAACTTATAACGATTTTTCAGCCGCATACACTCCGTCATCAAATCGGAATTATAATACTTCTCAAAAAACGCTTGTTCGTCCGTCGTTTCAAAGGAAAACCTGACGCCGGAAACGGAAAGGCTGATTGTTGTTCCTTCTTCTTTGCGAGTATTCAGTTTCAGCGGATCTTCGTACCCCACTTTTATAACCCGCTCTTCCGCCTTCAATCCGAATTGCTGTTGATTTGCACGGACGTAATCTTCCATGCCACTCACATTGATCTCTATCTTATCCAAAAAGTTCTCTCCTAAAAAGCAACTGGCAAGCGGAGAGTACGGAAGTGCGGAACGCAAGTCAAATTTGCGCGTTACGGGGCTGTAAAACACATCTTTAACGGAAACCTTCTCCTGCCCCGTCGGGATAGCTCCCTCTTTGAACAGTTTTTCACCACGTTCGGTGAGTTTCAAATCGGATAATTTTATTTCCGAAAAATATCTCAAATCGGAAAGGTATCGCATATTCACGTTGCAAGCGATAATATCCGTCGCTGCAAGTCGTTCAAGCTCTCGACCAAAAATGGCATGCAGATCTGCAGGTATACCGAAGCGAAGCAATTCATCTGCTATCTTTTCCTCTTTCGCCGTACTCTTTTGTATCAGATCCAATAAGATGTAGGCGATACCGGAGGCCTTACGCACTTCGTTATATTTTACCGTTACCTTATATTGCAACAGCGGAAAAGGACAGGATGTTTTGATTTGTTTTATGATTTTCTCTTCCATGTTTTATTCCCCCAAGATATCGCTTGCCCGCAAAACCCTTCCGCGGAAGTCGATTGTTTGAATAATCTCGCGGAAAACGGGAAAATTCTTTTTGTCGAGTGCGCTGTTGCCCGAAAGGTCAGGCAGATCGATCACACCCGCCTCCGATAAAAATTTGCGCGAACCAATGACTATGAGCAGTTTGCGCGCACGGGAGAGGGCCACGTTGATGCGTTCAAACTTTTTTATGAATTCCGCGTCATACCGTAGTCTAGACGGGTTGCGAACCATTGAAACGAGAATAATATCGCGCTCATCGCCCTGAAAATCGTCAACCGTACTGATAATCAGCTTTTCGTCTTGCTTTTCGGAAAAGCCGTTGAACTTTTGGTATTTGCGCTTCTTTTTGATGAGTCCTGCCTGGTCGCCATACATACAAATTATACCTGCGCTCGGACGCTCATCAATGCCTTTTGCTTTATCTACGCGTATTTTATGAGCAGTCACTTGCTCTTCACAAGCCATATTGATTACCTTTAAAAGTCTTATTGCAACTTCAGCTTCCTGCTCATTGATTTTGGAGGTGCTACCCTCATAAGCGCTCGACTCTTTTTGGTCGCAATCAACAAAATAAATGTGATGGGACGGGTCTATAACGGTTATCCCGTCGATCTTTACAGTGAGATTATGCTCTTTTTCGTTATCCTGTTGCTTTGTTCCGACGATTAACCCGTTTTTGCTGCCGCCATAAAAATGATTGAATACCTCCATAATATGGCTATGGCAACGATACTGCTTATTGAGCATGACGCGGAAATCTTCGGGTACTCTTTCGTATAAGGTTTTGAAGAAACATTCCTCATACAGTTCCGTGTATCCGTTGTTTATATCTTTATTTATGATATTTTCGTCGAGTCCTTCAAAGTCGTCGCCGCGCATGCGGCGAAGGTCGTACATGGGAGGAAGCTGGCGGTGGTCGCCTACAAGAATGACCGTCTTGCCATAGAGGATAGGAATGAGCAAATCGAGAAAGGACGATTTTGAAACCTCGTCCACAATTACGACGTCTATGCCCTGCGTGCGGATATCCACCGAGTCAATGCCGTATCTTTCCAGCTCGTCCAACTGAGATTTAGTAAACCTGTCGCGGCTGGTACAGGTAATACCGAACACGTTTACACAATCATACAGTTCACGCGTATAGGCTCTGCGGTCGTCCTCCAAAATATCTTCCTGCAATAAATATTTTGCAATTTCACGGTAAACGGGAATCTTCTTTCTGTCCTCATCTTCGGTGCGCTTGTGGTCATATTCAAGCCTGCGCCATTCCTCTGCAATAATATCGAACGCCGTTTCCAGATTGGTCGGGTCATATTCGCGCACAATTCCGAAGTTGCGGAAGAAACGCGCAACCCTCTGTTTGAGGGAGGAGTTCAACTCACTGTATTCCTCTATTCCGGTATTCTCACTCAACTGCTCGTAGTCGCGTTTGCTATGGCTTATTTCTGCCTGTTTTTGGACTATCTTATGCTGAATATCGGACTCGCTGTTCTGACACTGCGATATTCTTTCATCGACTACCGCCACGCTATCACTTATAATGCCGCGCAGCCTTAGCTGGAACATTGCAAGTTCTTCTGGAAGGCGGGAAATAAGTTCTTTATGCGCGACAACAGCGGGAAAAAGTTTCATTGTAATGGTTTCCGCCGCATCGAAGCTGCCGCCCTCTTTGGCGAGCTTAATCTCTTTGCCAATTTCAATAAGTTTGCCACGATAGTGTTTGTAAAGTTCAAAATTTTCCGTCCCTTCCTGAGGAGGGTCATCCGTAACGGGGTCACGCAATTCCTGCAATATGTCGCGTAGTTGTTTACTCTCTGTTTCTAAGCGGGCTATTTTGTCGTCTGCTAAAAGAACAGAGATTTCATTGCGCACTGTTTGCGTGTTTAACCGCGCAACTTCACCGATTTTGCTTATATCAGTTCCCCGCAAAAAATCAAACGTGCCGCACAGCGCCTTGCATTTTTCCTGAAAATCCGCAAGTGCTTGCACATCGGCGTCTTCTGAAGCAAATTTAAATTTATCTATACTGCTTTTTGTTCTGCGCCAGAGCTCGGTGCGCTCTTTTGCAAGTGAAAATTCGGCGCGCAAAGTTTCATGTTCGACGTTCAGTCTGTTGATGACCGTCGTCAGCGAATTGCGCTCCTTTTCTATTTCTATATTCTGTTGTTTTAGCCGCAATAATTTTTCGTACTCTGTACGGAGGCGGCGCATCTCTTCATTGAATGTGGCCTTTGTCTCCTCAAAATGCTCATAGCGGCTTATCTGCCTTTCAAGCGTGTCGGCAATATTTTTATAGAAGTTATCAACAAGTTTTTCGGGGCTGTAATTTGTCTCCTTTTTATTCTGCGAAGGAATGAGCCGAAGGGGGCGTATCTCGGGTATCTTTGGCAATCTTTCGAACACGTTGTCGATAGCCTTATGCGTTTCCGAGGAGATGAGTACTTTTTTCCCGCGTTTTGCAAACTGTGCGGTAAGTTCTGCGATGACCTGTGTTTTACCTGTTCCAGGAGGCCCCTGCAGCAAAAATAAACTCTCGCTCGCAAGCGCTCGTCTGACGGCAAGTTTTTGTCTTTCGTTAAGGCTCTCCAGATACCAATCGGGCTCCTGTTCCGAAACATTTCCCGCGCGCAACGTTTCGGGCGCGAAGAGATATGACGCCAGGAACGGATTGCGGACATAGCCCTCGTTAATGCTCTTTAAGGCGCGTTCCTGCCTTTCGATCTTCGCCCTTTCCGCGCGATTATCGTATATGAGATATTTGGGCGCTATGCCTTCGATCTGCTTTTGAATTTCATTCGGCCTGTCTGTACTGTCGGCGGGACGGAAATATATCTTATAACAGCGTATTGTTTCGTCCTCAATTTTGCGCGCCTTGTCGTCGTTAAGTTGTTTTTTAAGCGATTCCTCCGCTTCCGTTTTTTCCGCAGATATAGCAGATCTATATTGCCGCTGCAAGTTATTTTGCTGCTCTCTGTAAATACGGTCAAACTCTGCCTGACGGGAAATGGCAAGACTCTTCTTTTTCTCCTCCAAGCGCCTTTGGTTGCGTGCAATATAGTAGGAAGAGACAGGCGTTTGCTTCTGCGCGGCAGAGAGCAATTCCTCTAAGTGCACTGCGCAGGAATTTATCTTTTCTCGCAGCGCCTCCGCTTCGTCGGACTGTTCATCTTTTAAATTTTTAAGTTTTTTCTGCAACTCGGCGTGCTCTGCCTCGACCGCCCTTCTGATTGGGGCAATGATTTCCCGTTCGTAGCTCTCCCGAACTTCTCTGTCATTATTTTCTGCTATATCTCTTTCAAGCGAGGCGGCGAGGTCGCGCTCATATTCGGCGAAAAGTTTTTGATATTTTTCATCCAGCTTCGGCGCTACGCTCTCCATGTATCGCTCAAGTTCGGACGCGATAATCGAAGCATACTTGTTGTCGATTTGAGTTTGTTTTTCTATTATTGACCTTTCGTATTTCCTCTCCAAGGCAGAGCAATCGGGTTCTTGATCTATATATGTAAACAAATAGCGCTCACCCAAAAGGTACTGCTCAAAGCGATAGCCCTTCGGGACGTTTCCATTCTCATCATAGCTTGGCTGCGAAGACGAAAGACCCATTGCCTCGTTGGTATATCTGCGCAGATGAACTTCAAACTTCGGCTTGCCCTTTCCACTTTTTCCAACGGTATCGGATAACACGGTTTTGCGATTCTTTCTGATTTCTACCCTTATCAGGGGAAAACTCTCCGCTCCGCTCTCTTCCCTGCTCAGAATAACCTGCTCGCCCTTGCCAAACTCGGCAATATCGTCCAGCAAGAAGGCGGAAAGCCTGTCGCTGTTTCTGCGGAAGGCTTCTTTTGTGAGGATGTACGAATCACATACGGCAACGTCGTTTATTCCTTCGCACCGCTCCGATTGCTTTTTAAGATAATATTTACGGAAGGAAATGTACTTCTGCCATTCTTCCAGCGCCCATATTGCCTGTTCGGGATGCGGCACGGGGTAGCATCCCGTACATAGCATTTTGATAAAATCGTTGGTAAGCACGGCATCGTGCAAATCTACATGGTCGCCATAATCGGGCGCTTGAAATGATCTCCCCGTGTTGCGATTTAATATTGTTTTAGTTGTGAATGCACACAGCGCGTTACATACAACTTCTTTTTCCCCGAATTTTACTATGTTGGTGTCAATCAATTCTATTCCCTTAACGGTTACCGCTGTCACGCTGTCAAATGTCAAATCACCGATTAAAATTAAATCGAAATTTCGTGGAAGAACAAAATCGGCATAAAAATCATGTGCGGGTCTGATCACAATGTTATTGATACATTGCTTGCCCCATCTGTTGGTTTTAATCCTGCGGTCAAATCCGGGGACAGATATGTAATAAGTCCTCTGCACCTGCAAAGCGAGGGCAGACTGAAGAAATCCCTGCAATGTCGCAGGGGCAAGACCGCCAAGTTTTTTCTTTATTTTTTCGTACTGCTTGGGTAGCGGTTCGGTGTAAAAATCATCCCAACTCTTACTGCCCGATTGTATATTTTCCGCAAAGTTTAAGTAGAGATATGCCATCGCGCTCACCCCTTTCTAGTCGCTGCGCGATATTTTTCAAAGATGTCGAGGTAATCCATAAATTCCTTCATCTCGGCAGGCGTAGTGCCTTCGACGATAGCGGCCAATTTATCAAATAATACTGCCCGCGTAAATTCGTCAACACCTTCAAATTTATCAAGTTCGGCTACCTGCCGCTTCAATACGCTATTTTCCTGCATAAGTCTTTCTATGGCGGCAGTCAATTCTTCAACGGAGGCGAGGGATTCCTTTCTGTTCTTTATGCTTTCACTCAAAATACTCGAAATCCTGCTCACATAGCCGGCAAGTATATCGGGATCGGATTCGTCTAAAACGAGTTCCAACTCCTTTTCATTTTCTTTGCCAAACAGATAGAAAATCTTATACTGCTTGTCTTTAGGAATATCAGCAAAATTTTCAAGGTTGCGATAATTGTATATCGTAGCCTTGGAAACTTCCAGATATTTGACCAGATCGGCGACTTTAATGGAAAATTTTGTAACAAGTCTTTCAAAAACTTTCGATGGCATATTTATCTCCGCAGTTATTGTTTTATCTAATTATACAGTATTGTCTTTGTATTGTCAATATTATAGTCTAAATTTGGCTAAAAGAGTAAACTTTAGATTTGAATTATAATTTTATAGATGTAAAAATATGTCGGATATCTACCTAATTTATAATCATCTAAACACCTGACTGCATATATTCATATAAAAAGTTTAATAAAATGACCCCTAAACAGCTCCTTACATGGCTACCACTTGTAGGGAGCTTTTTTTGTTGCCTAAAATTTCTATTCTCCACGTTGAAAAACGCCCTCTGCCGTGGCTACTAAGTGAGGAGGTGCGTACACCGCAAGCAAGTTATTTGAGAAATTTTAAAAACGATACCCCAAAAAGTCCACTTTTCGTGGCTATTAAGTGAGGGGCTTTGTGCGAGCTTAAATGAAATATAGATGAAATTATCGGAAACAGGTTAACTTTTAGCCGCTTTAATTGCCTACCTGTTGTAGGGCTGTTTTTTTGCGCAAATAGAAGCCGATGAAATCTTCAATATAGGGGCTCCGATTTTGCCATTCTCGTGGCTTTTATATGAGGATGCTTACGCCCCACAGGAAAAAATATTTGTGAAATTATCTGAGCGATACCCCCAAAAAAGCTACTTTTCGTGGCTATTAAGTGAAGGGCCTTTTTCGTGTTGTCCGATTATTTTTTGAGAAAACGTCAAAGTTTTTACCTCTAATTGTCGGGTAATTATGAGAGGACTTTTTTACAAAGGCACACAATCACTTTTTTACCACAAAATATCTTCGCAAACGTCTATATTTTGCAATCTCGTGTCCTTGGATATATGGAGGGGTTTTAAGAAAAAAAGTATAAAACTTTTAGCAAAACCACGTACTGACATCGAAAAAGTGTCCTTTATATAGTGAGGGGACTTTTATAAGATGCTATACCCCCCCACATTAAGCGCGGAAATTTTTGATTTACCCGTTGAAAAACGCCTCGTACGTGACTACTAAGTAAGTTGTTATACTCAACAAAGTTAAAGTGAGGGCAACTATTAAGCAGCAAATGATCCCTGCGCCTTCGGCGTGTGGTAAAGATAAAAAACCAAAAAAAGATGATGTTATATATGAGGGTTTAACTACGATTGGGGCAATAATATGCCCCAATTAATCAACATTAAAAAATAATTTAGGAGGAAAATGAAATGGATAAATTCGACTTTTATTCGAGCTATGCAAGACCGATTTGCAAGCTAAATCACAATGAAGCAGCGCAAGTCATAAAAGCTATGTGCGCCTTTATTTTCCACGATAAGGAGCCGAGTGAAAAGACATTACCCAAGGCAAAAGCACTCTTCTATTTGCTGTATGAACAACTTTCAGAGGCAAAGAAGAAACAGATAAAATCCGCCAAACGCGGCATTGAGTACTTCACTTTTACGGCATCGCTTGCCAAATTTTTTGAAGCCCTCGACGACGAGACCGCAGGCATTTTGATCAAGCAATGTTCTTGCTATATCTTCGCCACTCCACCTTTAAGCGAGGGCGAAAGCGAGAAAGTTATTGAGTACTTCGAGATTATCAAGCCCACGCTTGACAAGACAATCAAACAACGAGAGAACGCCAGAAAACACACAGAGACAAAGAAAAAACCGCAGATGACGTTGGATAAAATACGGGAAGATTTCAAAGATATCCGCGGACATCTAAGTCCAGACAATGACATACTGAAAGGCGTTGACCTCAACAAATTGTACGCCTTTATCAAGGCACATGAGGAGATAGGAACGCAGTCAATGTATTCGATTGTTGACTTATATAGACAGGAAAACGGTGTTTAATTACAAGCCATTTACAAGGTTTATTCCAGCCACCACCCTGAAAGGGCGAACGCAACTTATGAAATAAGTGTAGTGAGCTACACTTATGCCGCCAAAGGCGAGCATAATGTGGAGGTAATAAAAAAGCCCAAGGGGCTAAACCATAAAATCATTATAAGGAGGAATATGTAATTAGCTATATTGTATGCAATATGAAAAAGCTCAAACGGCCGAGCGTCGGCAATGTTGAAAGGGAAAATGAGCGCGACGAAACCTACGAGGCAAAGAACCCAAAGATAGACCTTTCGCGCACGCACGACAATTACCATATCATCGCCCCGCCGCAGAACTATCTGGACTTTATAAACGAGCGCATAGCGTCATTAAATTTAAAGCGCAAGGTGCGGAGCGACGCAATCTACATGAACACGTTTGTGTTGAGTTCGGGACACGAGTTCTTCGAGAATATGCCCACAGAGAAACAAGAGGAATTTTTTGAGGACTGCGTAAAGTTTTTTGCTGACAAGTACGGTGCGGAGAATATTATTTCGGCTGTCGTACATATGGACGAGACCACTCCCCACCTTCATCTCAACCTTGTGCCCATTACAGGCGGCAAGCTATGTTCGAAGGATTTGTTCAGTCCGAAAAAGCTCTCTCTGTTACAGACTGAACTTGCAGAACTTGTAGGTAAGAAATGGGGCTTGCAGCGCGGCAAGATAGGCAGCACGGCAAGACACGTCGAAGCGGCGGAATACACGGCTAATGAAATTATAACTAACGCCAGAGCCTCCGCAGAAGCTACTAAAAAGCAAGCCGAGCAATATCTGGACGGCATAGTGCAATCGGTGGAGAGCGCGGCGGACAAGCCTATACCCACAAAGCGAAAGCACGCCGAGGACGAGATTAAAACTCTGCGCGCGCAGAATGCCGCTCTGCAAAAGCGCCTCGACATTAAGAGCAAGGACGCCGCAGATTTATTTACTCAACTGCAACGCGCCGAAAGGCTGGGAAAAGGCAAGGACTCGGCATTCAGAATGGTGAGCGATATGATTGCCGCTTACCCCGACGAATTTGACGAGCTGTTGAAGAAGTCGAGGGAGAAGAAAGCAACGCCCAATTATAAAGCGAACAGCCGCGGCAACGACCGCGGCGGAAAGTAAAAACAAAATAAAAGCCGACCGCAGCGCAGGTGTCCCATAAGAGAATTCAGAAAACAGGGATTGAAAGAGCGGCTGCGGCGGCGATATGAAAGAAAGATCCGTACATAACGGTCTTAACCGCCCGACTTGGGCGAAAGGAAGAAAATTATGAAAAACAAATTCTTATAACAAAATCAATTATCGGAGGGGAAAATTACGAGAAAGACAATGTCAGAAATGTGTGCAGAGTTCAGCTCTGCTCCCACTTCCATCAACGAATATGAAATAAGGGGAAAGAAATACATAGTAACAAGCCACTATGCAGGCGAAAAAGACATAGGACAAGTTATCTATGCCCTTGCAACCGACCGCGCTAAACGGGAGCTGGGTATAGGATAAACCATTTGAGCGTCAGGGCATTGCCAAGTTCGGTGTTTCATGGTATAATACACCTACATTGAATTTGGCTGCTTTGATGCAAAGGAGTAAAAGAATGCAATCAAGGCAAAGACAACTGAATAATACGGGAATTTATTTAAGACTTTCCAAGGACGACGAGCGCGCGGGCGAGTCGCTCTCCATAGACAATCAACGGCTTATTCTGCAAAAGTACGTTGCAGAGCGCGGCTGGAACTTAGTCGACGAGTATGTGGACGACGGCTTTTCGGGTACGGACTTTGAACGTCCGCAGGTGAAAAGACTGTTGGACGATGCAAAGATGGGACGGATAAACATTATTGTAGTGAAAGACCTCTCCCGCTTCGGCAGAAACTACATCATGGTAGGGCAATACCTCGACTACATATTCCCCGCCTACGGCATACGTTTCATTGCCATCAACGACAATGTAGACACCGCCGACAGAAACAGCACGGGAATGGACATGATGCCCATTATGAACGTGTTCAACGAGTGGCACTCAGCGAATACCTCAAAGAAAATACGCGCGGTATTGGAGGCAAGTCAGAAGGCTGGCAAATACACTTCGGGTTGTTATCCTTACGGCTATCTTGTAGGCGACGACGAAAACCGCACTGCAATCATAGACGAGCCTGCGGCGGAGATCGTGAGAAGAATTTACGATATGCGAATACAGGGACTTTCGCCATACCGCATTGCTCGCGTACTTTCAGACGAGGGTATACCTAACCCAACGCTTTACAGGACGAAGAAAGACGGCAGCAAAATCAACAGGCGCGTTCCTACTTGGTGGAGTCATAAAACGGTCAGGGAAATGCTTGCAGACCCCACATACAAGGGCTGTACGGTACAGCACAGGCGTTCCACTATCTCCTACAAGAACCACAACACCTATTGGTTGCCGCAGGATGAATGGATTGTAAAGCGCAATGCCCACGAACCTATCGTCAGCGAGGAAGTCTGGGAGAAGGCGCAGGAAGCCGCACGTTCGGTGTCGCGCTCCAAACGCACGAGTAGCGGCGTATTCTACCCTCTTTCGGGATTTATCTATTGCGCCGACTGTGGGCACAAGATGAAAATAGTTCATTCCAAGAAAAAGCAGCCGGACGGCAAAGATTATGACTGCGAGTGCTATATCTGCCGCACCTATGCCAATCTCGGCAAGAACTACTGCACCACTCACGCCATTCAGAGGAAAGACATTGAAGAAATTGTGCTTGCTGATATTCGCGCAAAATGTAACTTCGTTCTGAAAGACGAAAATGCGGCACGGGAAGAATTTCTGAAAAGCAAGTCTAAACGCTCTGCTACGGCAAGGAATTGCGACCTTAAACAGCTCAACGCCAAGAAAAAGCGTATGGATGAATTAGATGTCCTTATCCGTTCTGCCTTTGAGGAAAAGGTTTTAAAGAAGATGCCCGAAAGCTTATGCAACTCGCTCTGCGAAGGCTATCAGAATGAACAGCAGACGCTGCAAACCGAGATAGCCGCATTGGAGAGCAAGTTGCAGGAAGAGAGCAAGGATGAAGCCGACATCGAGGAATACATAAGGCGCATAAAGCTGTACGGCAACTGCCCCGAACTGACGAGGGAAATGTGCCTGCAACTCATTGAGTTTATTACAATCGACGCAAAGACGGAGCACAACAACCGCTGGCACCCTCCCGCTCCCAGAAACATTCATATCTATTACAAACTGATAGACAAAGAACACGCAAAACCAAGCGAGAATTAACCATACATTCCTTTTTGTACGCAATATAAGGAGTGCGGGTGCAATCCCGAAGTCGTGATGAAGTGGGTAGGGCACGAATTCGACGCTGATGTAAAGACCAGCCGCGTTGACAGAGGCTATACCGACTACTCGGAAGAATATTTAATGCAAGAAATTAACAAAATTGACTATATTCTGTGATTTACAATCAAACTAACAAAAAAACGCTTATTTTTAGGCAAATATGGCAAGTTTTCACTTCCCAATCTCTTCCCAAAAGTAACAAAAATGGGAGAAACCATCAAAAGTTCCTCCCATTTATGGTGCCGCTGATCGGACTTGAACCGATACGAACTTTCGTTCGAGGGATTTTAAGTCCCTTGCGTCTGCCGATTCCGCCACAGCGGCATGTGTTTTTGTTAAGTTTTCAGATTTTTTGTTAAATTTTTGTTAGTTTTTATCTGCCAAAAATTTTAAGTCCTGTGCGTCTGCCGATTCCGCCACTCGGGCATGTGTTTTTGTTAAGTTTTCAGTTTTTTTGTTAATTTTTTGTTAGTTTTTATTTGCCAAAAATTTTAAGTCCTGTGCGTCTGCCGATTCCGCCACTCGGGCATGTGTTTTTGTTAAGTTTTCAGTTTATCCGTAAAAAAAGTATTCTTCCCGATAAACCTTTATGCACCCGACAGCAGAACGCAACTCTATGATGTTTGCAACACAAGACGTCGGCTGCGCCGTGCAGGTTGAAAAGTATAAAAAACTTAAAAACAAAGACTGAACAAAAAATAAAAGTGCTTTAAGCGACAGCGCTTAAAGCACTTTTCTGGAGGCGCCACCCGGATTTGAACCGGGGAATCAGGGCTTTGCAGGCCCTTGCCTTACCTCTTGGCTATAGCGCCATAACCTCACTTTTTAAGTGAAGCCTTTTGCACGCTCAAACCATCCGATTGCTGTTGCGTACATATAAAAAAATAGTGCGGTTGAATTGGTGGAGCGGGAAACGAGATTCGAACCCGCGACATTCACCTTGGCAAGGTGACGCTCTACCACTGAGCCATTCCCGCATAATATTCATCCGCACTATCTTTACTGGTGGGAGCTACAGGGCTCGAACCTGTGACCCACTGCTTGTAGGGCAGTTGCTCTCCCAACTGAGCTAAGCTCCCGAACGCTTAAATAATATACCAAATAAAATTTTAAAAATCAAGCGTTTTGTTGCATTTTTTATAAATTTTTTTTGTGCGGGGAAGTATTGTTGGCGCGTTAAATTTTTACACAATATATTGTATGCCGTATGTCGCTTTTTAGTCAGCCCGCCCGCAAAATTTTTGCGGGCGGGCTGTTTTTTATTTATTTTTCGAGGCTGAAACTCAATATGTCCGCCCTGCCCTCGCCTTCAAAGGTTATGTAAAGCGCAAATTTTTCCTCATTGCAACAGAACTTGCCGCTATAAACTTTCCAGCTTTCCGAAGGGCTTACGGGCACTTCAGCCAAAATATTTTTGCCGTCCGTAACCCTGAACAAGCCTTTCGCCTTTCCGCGGGCGGTTATGGTTATCTTCTCCGCGCCGCCCTGACTGAAATATTTGAAGCCGCACACCGAACCGTCGCGGAAGTTCGCTATGTGCATGCGCGCTTCCTCCTCCCCGTCGGGCGCATCCTGCGTGATATAAGGATGAACTCCGTCGGGCGGAATTTCGCCGCGCATCGTGCCGTATTTGCTCTTTAAATTGCAGGCAATGCCCGCAGGGTATTTCCCCATTCCGCGGAGCGGTCCGCCGTTGAGACCGCAACTCGTCATTTCGACCTGCCTTATAAATCCTTCCGAGGAAATTTCTATGCGCTCCGCGCACGCCTGGCGGGAAAAAGATTTTCGGTTAGTATGCCTGTGATAAAAGACGTACCACTGCCCGTTTATGCACTCTATCGAGCCGTGATTGTTGCCGATGTAACCGTTGCAGTCGTTTTCGTCCGATATGCCGTTTATGCCTATATCGCCGTTGGAAATGAGCGTTCCGCCGAAGAAAAAAGGACCTTCGGCGCTGTCGGACAGGGCATAGCACAGCTCGTGCCCGTTGACGGACGACCAGATGAAACAGTATTTTTTGCCGACTTTTCTTATCGACGCAGCCTCGAAAAATTCGTGCCCTTCAAAGCCCGTTCCCGCAGAATTGGACAACGACGGCGCGACGGCGCGCGGCTCTCCCTCAATGGTGAGCATGTCGTCCTTTAAGCGGTAAACCCAGGCGTTTGTGTAAGTTTTAGGCACGTCCATAAGGTGCCTTGGGGGATAGGGACAATAGCCGATATACAGATAATTTTTGCCTTCGTCGCGCAATATTGCGGGGTCAAACGCGTAAGGCTCGCCCTCCCTCGAGGAAAGAACATGCCCGTCGGGAAATTTTACATGACCGTAAAATCGGTATTTGCCCGCGGGCGTATCGCACACGGCTACCGAAATTACGCTGACGAAATCGAGGGCGTAAAAAAGATAATACCTGCCGTCCGCGCCGCGGCAGACGTCGGGCGCGAAGAGCATGTGAGAGCCGTCAGCATTGAGAGGGTCCTGCTCTTTTTTATAAATCACTCCCTCGCACCGCCAATCGGACAGATCCCACGCAGGGGCAGACCAGCAGACATAGTCGTTCATGCAGAATTTTTCGCCGCCGAAACGGTCGTGACTGCCGAAAAGATATATTCTGTCGCCGAAAACGTGCGGCTCGCCGTCGGGGATATATTCCCACAGCGGAAGAAACGGATTGAAAACCTGACCTTTCATGTCCCTCTCCCAAATATTATTATATAAAAATTATATCGCGGACAAGCGGATTTTTCAAGAGGCGCGCCGCTTTTCAAAAAAAATATTGCTTATTTACAGTATAAATGTTTTCACGGCGGGCAATAACAGACGCATGAAAAAATTTTGCATAACTTTCTTTGTTTTACTCATCTTAATTGCAACGGTACTCGCGGCGACCAAAGCCGAACAAACGCAGACTGAATACGACTATCTGCGCATTCACGTGCGCGCAAACTCCAATTCTCAATACGACCAGGACATCAAATACAAAGTCAAGGACGAAGTCGTAGAGTTCATAACGCCGTATATTTCCCAGTGTACGACGAAGCAAGCCGCCATGGAAGTTATAAGCGGCATAACGGATGGAATTGAACAGACCTGCGACAAAGCTCTTGCGCGACTGGGCGTAAACTACAAATCGCACGCCGAAGTGAGGATGGAATATTTCCCCACCCGCGTTTACGGCGACGTTACGCTGGAAGCGGGCGAATACGACGCGCTTATCGTCGAGCTGGGCGAAGGCACGGGAGACAACTGGTGGTGCGTGATTTACCCGCCCCTCTGCTTCACCTCGGCGACGACGGATGTCGAGTACCGCTCGATTATTTACGACATAATTAATAAATTTTATAACAGATGAAGCGAGCTAAACGCTCTTTCAGCGACATCGGGAGGAATTATTTCAGATGAAAAAAGCACTTAAAGCCGGCATAGCGCTCGCCGCGACTTTCGCGTTGGTCGGGGGATATGCCGCAGTAGATTTACAAATGCAACAGCATGCCGTCTGCGCGCAGACCTCCGTCGTCGAAACCGCAGTACTCAAAAAAGGTTCGAGCGGCGGCGAGGTGCAGGAAGTTCAGCGCAGGCTGAAAACGTGGGGCTATTACACGGGCGAAGTGGACGGCGTGTACGGCACTAAAACCGTCGAAGCGGTCAAATATTTTCAGCGCAAAAACGGTCTTACCGCCGACGGCATAGTGGGCAAGTCGACCTACGAAGCCTTGGGCATGAACGACAGCGTAAAGGTACTCGAAAACCAGAGCGGAAGCGGAAACACATCTTACACCAACTCCGACTTGTACCTGCTTGCAAAATGTATTTACGCCGAGGCACGGGGCGAAAGCTACACGGGACAGGTTGCCGTGGGCGCGGTCGTTTTGAACCGCGTGGACAGCCCTTCCTTCCCCAATACCATTGCGGGCGTAATATATCAGAAGAACGCCTTCACCGCCGTGTCGGACGGGCAGATCAATTTAGAGCCTAACCAGACGGCGCTCAACGCCGCGGCAGACGCGATGAACGGCTGGGACCCCACTTACGGGTGTCTTTACTATTACAATCCTGCCGTAGCGACAAGCAGCTGGATTTTCACCAGACAGACTGTTACCACCATAGGTAAGCACGTCTTCGCAATATAGGAGGTAACGGATGAGCGAAACAAAGAAATCGAGCGGCGCCGAGAAAACGGAAAAACTTGCCGCAAAAAAGACGACGCGCGGGCAGAAAAATACCGTAAAATCTGCCGCGACCGAAAAGAAAACGACAAAGCGCAGACAGACCGACGAAGAAAAGAAGCAGGCGCAGCGCATGCGCGAAAAGGCGGAAAAAAAGCAGCAGAGGCTGGAAAAGAAGCTCGAGGCAAAGCAGAAGCGACTTGACAGAATAACCGCCATGCGCGAAAAGCGTGCCGAGCGCACCGAAGAGCGCAGGCGCCGCAGGGACCGGCTCAGACACGAGAGCGAAAAGGAACGCGCCGAGCGCATAAAGAGCGAGCGCGCCGCAAAAATGGAAGCGCGCAACGCAAAGCGCGAGGCTGCCGCGGCGGAGCGCAGAGCGAGGCGCGAACACAGGTTAAAGCTGCGCGCGCAGAAGATGGCGGAAAGAGAGAACAAACGCCACGCGCCCGGCTTCGGGGGATGGCTTGCAGCCGTAATATCCTTAGGCGTAGCCTGCCTCGCGCTCGCCAGCGTGGTAACCTACGGATGGATGAATATGAGCGCAATGCAGGCGAGCATGAACGGTTCGCAGACGCAGGCGCTTTACGAACTCAATTCGGTGTTCGACAACCTTGACGGCAACCTCGCCAAAGCGAGAGTTTCCACCTCCTCTTCGGACAGGGCGAGGGTGCTTGCCGACATCGCCATAGAGAGCGAAATGGCAGAAATGATTCTGGAGCGTATGCCAATGGAAGGTCGTTCCACGGCGCAGCTTACGGCTTTCGTCAACAAGATGGGCGACAGCGCGCAGAGCATGCTTTATACCGTTGTCGACGGCGGCGAACTTACCGAATGGCAGACGGCGAGCATAGAGTATATGTACCGCACTAACAGGAAGATTAAGGAAGTTTTCAACGAACTTATTTCTACCGCAGGCATGAAGGATATAGAAGCCGTTTTAAGCGGCAAAGAGGGAATAATTTCCCAGAGTTTCTTCGACCTTGAAAACAATGTGATAGAAGCGCCCAAGGGCATTTTCGACGGACCTTTCGCAGACGAAGTTCAGGATACCAATATATCGTACTTCGACGGCATGAAGGAAATTTCCTGCGAGGAAGCCGAAAAGCTTGCATCCGATCTGTTCAAAGATTACAAAGTTACCGAAGCGCACTGCACGGGCGAAACCGTAACGGCGAACATGAGCCTTTACAACGTTAATATTTCTACCGAGGACGGAGAAATGTTTGCCCAGCTTTCCAAGAAGGGCGGCAAGCTCGTAATGTTCGACAGCTACAAGGAATGCACCGAGCATAAATTCGACGGCGAACGCTGCCAGGCAATCGCCGAAGAATTCCTCAAGGCGGCAGGCTACGAAAATATGACCGCAGTATGGATGAGCGAAAACGGCACGACCTGCAACATCAACTTCGCACCCACCGAAAAGGGCGTCATAATCTATCCCGACATGATAAAAGTCAAGGTCTGCGAAGAACGCGGCATGGTAACGGGCGCGGAAGCGATAAGCTATGTTATAAACCATTCGGCAAGGGATATTGCCGAGGCAAGCATAACAAAAGCGCAGGCGCAGAGCGCAATAGACGGCAGACTTGAAGTCTCCTCCTCGAGGCTGGCACTCATACCTTTAGAGGATAAAGAAGTGCTTTGCTACGAATTCCACGGCACCTACGACGGCGGAGAATACTACGTCTATGTGGACGCGCAGACGGGTACGGAAGTGCAGGTTCTCACCGTAATCGGCACGGCGCAGGGCAAAAACGCACTTTAATCCGCCGCATAGAGCATATGCCCGAAAACAATAAGAGTAAAAAAATTCAAGGCTCTTCAGCCAAAAGATAAAAGGCGGTCTGACAAATTTGTACAGACGACCGAATTAAAATAATTCCCCGCCCGCTTGCGAATGCAAGCGGGCGGGGTTATTTTTGTTTATTTTAAACCGCACTTTTTTTACGGCGTATAGAGAAAGTTTCTGATATTTTCTTGTTTCAATTTGTTACCCATTTTGCCGATTATACACCCGAAGAGCTAAAATTAATTTATAAAATCCTGCTGATTTTCAATCTGAAGTTCTTTAAAATATTTGCATAAACTATCACTCTTCGCCTGCTTCGCTCAATTTTATTAATACAAAAAATTGCAGCCTTTATGAAATTACAATCGCCCATGCGTCTTAATTATATTTTACCACCTAACCATAATAATTGTCAATATATGCCAATAAGGATGAGGCAGAACCATGCCTCAGACGAGGACAATAAAACGCCAGTCATACAACATTTAGCTTGCGCAAAATTTAAAGAGCGACAAAAGCACGCAAAATAAATTGCGTTTGTAGTTTGAAAATAACTGTTGCATCAACCAATTCTGTGATGTAAAATAAAATCATGAACGAAGATATAATAGAGAAAAACGCTAAAGCGTACGATAAAATAAGCGATGAATGGCAGACCGCGCGCGACCGAATGCCTATTAACGAGTGCATAATCGCTTTTTGCAAAATTTTGCCGCAAAAGGCACGCATACTCGATGCAGGTTGCGGCACGGGCAAGCCTTTGGATAGCTTTCTGAACGGCGAGGGATACCAGGTTATCGGCATAGACGTATCCGAAAAAATGATCGAAAAAGCCAGGGCTTTAAAATTGAAAAACGCCCGATTTGAAAAATGCGACTTTTTAAACTATGAAGACGACACACCTTTCGACGCGATAATCGCCTTTGACAGTCTGTGGCACATAGACCTGAAAAACCAGCATAAGATTTATAAAAAAGCTGCAAGCCTTTTAAAAAGCGACGGACTTTTTATATTTACTCACGGCAGAACGCATGACGAACGCGAGGGAGAAATGTTCGGGCAGACTTTTTACTATGCCGCACTCGACGCCGAAGAGATAAAAGAAAACCTGAACAAAAGCTCGTTTGAAATAATAACCTTCGTCGAAAATTTCAGTGAACCGACTACTGGCACCCGCGACCTATTGGTAATTGCAAAAAAGCTGTAAAAATGGACATGCTAAAATAAAAAAGCCCCGCGCCGCTTTTGTTTAAGCGGCGCGGGGCTTATTATTCACGTGAAACAATAAGTTACATGGCGGCAGTTTTTCTGAAATAGAAAAAGGTTTCGTCCTCGCCGCAGGGGCGAAGTCCGCAAGATACGAGCATGTTTTTGCTGCGGATATTCTGTTTAAAACATTTAGCCCTGACGGTCTCGACATTCAGCTCGAAAAAGGCGTAATTCATGGCGGCGAGCACAGCCTCGCGTGCGTAACCCTGCCCTTCGAAATCGGGAAGAAGTCTTACTCCTACTTCGCAATCGCCGCGATAACCGAAGTTATGCAGAACGACTTCGCCGATAAACGTTCTGCCGAGGTAAATACCCATGGGCATCTCTTCGCGGTTTTTAAAATCTTCGCGCATACACTGCATAAAATAATCGGGCGTAGGCTCGCCGTTGAAATGCTCACGCCAGTTATATCCCCAATATTTATTCCTTTCGTAATCGCATTCAAGCCTGTAAAGTCCAAGCGCGTCAACGTCCGTGATTTCCTTTATTGTAAGGCGAGAGGACGCAAGCACGGGAAAATGCGCTACTCTGTCGATTATGCGTCTGGGGAAAATATCGTATTTTTCTATAAGGCGCACGGGATTATACTGCAATTTACTTTTTCGCAGCCCCGCATCACCAGCATCGTCTTCGCGGTTGATATATTTTACATCGCGAGCAAAATGACGTGCAAATTCGTTAGCCATTACGGGATAAACGCCGTCATAACCTGTAAGAGCCTTTTCGACGTGCACTATGAGCTGTTCGCCGCATTTTTCGCCCATTGAAACGGCAATTATCTCGCCGTCTACCTCGATAGCTCCGACAAGCAGCTGCAGATCGTCTATATAGGGAAGCAAATCATATACGCTCTCCAACTCTTCTTTGGCAATAACTGTTCCCTTAGAAAGCTGGCGTACTTCGTATTTTTTGAGAAAATCGTGTATAATCGCACGGTCGTCGCCGCTCAGCTGCCTGAATTTATACTGCGGAAAAAGTTTTTTAAATTTATTTACATGATTTCGCTGCCCGGAGAACTTTTTACCGCGGTAATCGATAAAGTCAGATGCGTTGTATAGGTAATCACGCCATCTTCTGTGGTTGGTAATCCTCATTTCCATGCCGTATCTGTCGAGCATGCTGTCCATTTTTTCACGTGGAACACAGGTAAAGTGAATGCGGATATTCTTCTCCCGGCAATAATCTTCCACGGCGTCGATAGCCCTCTCCGCATCGCCATCGTTAAGTTCCATAGGGAAGTGAAAATATGTTCTTCCCTGATAAATTTCGCGGAATACAACGCAGTTCTCTACATATGCAAACTGAATTGCAAAGTGCTTCTGCCACATTAACTTGAATGCGGCAGAATAATCGCTTAACAGCCACTTGCAGCATCGGAAATATTGCCGCATGCTTATAATATCTTCTAATGTCAATGATTTGAATTCTATATTCATAAAATTATGGTAAAAGCGCCTGCAATTGCATAGCGCTTTTGTAAAAATCTCCGTTTATTGTGATAAAATTCCTTACTTTTCTTACATTTCTTACATATTTAGCACTATTTATGCACGATTTAAGGAATTTTGTGTCATTTTTTGGTTATATTCGCAAAAAAGTTGCGTTTTTGGTTACTGTTTGCCGATAATGTCGAGAATTTCGGATATTCTGTCGAGATCGTCGCGCGAATAGTAATCTATGTATATCCTGCCCTTCTTATCGTTGCCGATAAGGCTGACTTTGGTGCGGAAAGCAAAGCGCATACGCTCAACGAGGTCTTTAAGCTCGACGGAAGCTATGGCGCGCTTCTTTTTCTTGCGCTCTTCGAGTATTTCTGGCGCTACGTTGTAGGAGCGCACCTTTTTTTCGAGTTCGCGCACCGACATACCGCTTTTTATAGCGTCGGTAGCAAACGATACCTGATCTTCGGGCGCGAGCGGAACGAGCGTTCTGGCATGTCCTGCCGAAAGTTTACCTTCCGCAACGAGTGAAGAAACTTCGGGCGTAAGCGAAAGCAGACGCAGAGTATTTGCGACTGCGGGACGTGATTTTCCTATGCGCTCGGCAAGCTCGTCCTGCGTCAGTTTATAATCTATCATAAGCTGCTTCATTGCGCTTGCCGCCTCTATCGGATTGAGGTCTTCGCGCTGCAGGTTTTCTATGAGCGATATTTCCTTAATCTGGCGGTCGCTGTAATTGCGTATGACGACGGGCATACTCTCAAGACCTGCCATTTTTGCAGCGCGAAAGCGCCTTTCGCCCGCAATTATCATATATTTGCCGCTGCCGTCGTCGTTGACGACTATGGGCATTATCACGCCGTGTTTTTTGATGGAATCCGCCAGCTCGCGCATCGACTGTTCGTCGAAATTTTTACGCGGCTGATTTGTGTTGGCGTATATCTGGGAAAGCTTGAGTTCGGACGCGTTCTTGCGTTCCTCCTCCGTATAGGAAGCCAAAGCCGACTTACCCTCGTAAACGTTGCTGAATGCCGTTCCAGTCTCTTCGAACAACGCCTCAAGTCCTTTTCCGAGACCTTTTCCGTTTTCCTTTGCCATATTTAATCTCCTTCGCGCGGACTTTGCCGTCCGCACAGCACGTCTGTTCCAACTGCTTGTGAATTTTATTGTCTTTTTTCAGGCACCTTGCGCCATGCTCCGACGATTTGCATGATTTTATTGATTTTTATTAAGTTTATTCCGTTTTTCATGCAAAATTTACATTCCAAAACCTGCCTTATGGCAGAGTCATCTTCGATTTGCACGAAAAACTTTTCTTTATTTAACCGAGACCGTGCGGCATCGGTATTTTTTAAAGTTTAGTGCCGCGAAAAAGCATTTTTCAATATGAAAAAACAGCTTAACAATTTTTTCTCTCAAAATTCTGTCTGTCGCGGCTCTGCACCGTCGTATTGCCTCATATCAGCCCTATTCGACCGCCTACTTTCGTTTATACTTAAATGCCGTTTTCTTCTCAAAGCTACTGCAAAGCACCTACGCCTCAGGTCTGCCAACGCAACCGCGGTTTGAAACCTTGTCCAAAAAGGTTTGAAGCCGCGCTTTCACGAAATTTCAAACCTTTGCGAAAGCCTTGCAACTTTTTATTACTGTTTGGAAAGGAACTCCTCGGCAAGTGCCTTGTACGCTCTCGCACCTACGCACTTGGGGTCGTACAGCGATATCGGCTTGCCGTGACTGGGAGCTTCCGAAAGTCTAATGTTGCGTGGAATGACGATTTCGTACAGCTTTGTTTTGAAGAATTTTTTGATTTCCGCCGTAATCTGCTTGGAAATCGTCGCCCTGCCGTCGTACATCGTTATAACGACGCCCTCTATCACGAGCGACGGATTGAGGTGCTGCTTTACCAGCGATATGGTATTCATAAGCTGGCTGACGCCCTCAAGGGCGTAATATTCGCTCTGCAGAGGTATCAGAACGGAGTCCGAAGCCACCCAGGCGTTAATCGTCAGAAGCCCCAGCGAGGGCGGACAATCGATGAATATGTAATCGTAATTGCTCTTAACTTCCTTGAGAGCGTTCTTTAAAATCGCCTCGCGGCTGTGCTTGTACACAAGGTCAACTTCCGCCCCGGACAAATCGACGTTGGCGGGAAGAATATCCAAAAGCGGCACTTCGGTAGGCAAAATATTGTTGGACACTTTGTCGTCGTCGATGAGCACGCTATAAACCGACTTTTTTAAGGCACTTTTGGAAAACCCAAGCCCCGTCGTAGCATTACCCTGACTGTCGAGGTCGATGAGCAACACTTTTTTTCCGAGTTCCGCACAGTAAGCAGCGAGATTTACCACCGTGGTAGTCTTGCCTACGCCGCCTTTTTTGTTTGTGAACGAAACAACTTTTCCCATAATTTTCTCCTGCTTACGCAATTAAAAAATACATTCCGCCCGAATAAATGCGGGCAATCAACCCGAATTTATTCGGGCTTAAAGCAAATTGTTTCCCATGAAACATTTTTAATTTTATAGGAAAATCAACTGAATTTTCCTCTTTTTCTTCAGTCCATAAACGGCTGTTTCCGCGGCGAAAACATTCGCCGCGGAATACATCCGCAATTATTCAAATCTCTTGAAAGGATTGCCGTTGGAGGCACTGTCGTGCTTATCCATGTAATCCATTACTTCTTTGTAGTCCTTGCCTTCCATCAGAAGGTCAACCTCTTCAGAATATATGGTTTCGCGCTCTATGAGCACTCTCGCCATGTTGTCGAGGACAGATCTGTGGTCGGTGAGGAACTTGCTTGCCCTCGCATGCGCACCTTCGATAATAGAGTGCATTTCCTCGTCGATGATCTTGGCAGTTTCGTCGGAATAGGTGTTATGCGTTTCCATATCCTTGCCGAGGAATACCGTCTGCGAGCTCGAACCGTAAGTTACAAGTCCGAGCTTGTCGCTCATGCCCCACTCGGTAATCATACGTTTTGCCATTTCGGTTACACGCTCGATGTCGTTGGAAGCACCCGTCGTGATGTCCTTTATGACGAGTTCTTCCGCCACTCTGCCGCCGAGAGCCATGCAGATGAAGTCGAGAATTTTATTCTTGGTCATGTGAGCGTCGTCGTTGTCGGGACGCGTCATGGTGTAGCCTGCCGCATTGCCGCGGGGAATGATGGAAACTTCCTGAACGGGGTCGCAGTGTTCGCAAAGTTTTGCTATGATAGCGTGTCCCGCCTCGTGATATGCCGTTATGCGTTTGTCGCTTTCGGTAACAACTCTGCTCTTCTTCTGAGGACCCATTATAACTTTATTTACGCCCTCGTAGAGCTCGGCATTGCCTATAAACTGCTTGTTGGCTCTCGCTGCAAGGATAGCCGCCTCGTTGAGAAGGTTTGCAAGGTCCGCACCTGAGAAGCCTGCCGTTATTCTCGCAACCGTCTTGAAGTTGACGTCGGGAGCCATGGGTTTATTGCGCGCGTGAACTTTTAATATCTGTTCTCTGCCCTTGACGTCGGGAAGATTGACGAAAATCTGTCTGTCGAAACGCCCGGGACGCATGAGAGCGGGGTCGAGGATATCGGCACGGTTTGTAGCCGCCATTACTATGACGCCTTCGTTGCTCTCGAAGCCGTCCATCTGAACGAGTATCTGGTTAAGGGTCTGCTCGCGTTCGTCGTTGCCGCCGCCGAGACCTGCGCCTCTGTGTCTGCCCACCGCATCGATTTCGTCTATGAATATGATGCAGGGCTGATTTTTCTTAGCCATGTCGAACAGGTCGCGCACACGCGAAGCGCCCACGCCGACATACATTTCAACAAAGTCTGAACCGGAAACCGAGAAGAAAGGCACACCCGCCTCGCCTGCAACGGCTTTTGCAAAGAGCGTTTTACCCGTTCCCGGAGGACCTACAAGAAGTACGCCCTTGGGAATTCTTGCGCCTAAGTCTGAAAATTTCTTGGGCTGTTTGAGGAATTCCACCACTTCGGCAAGCTCGAGCTTTTCTTCCTCAGCGCCTGCTACGTCGGAAAATCTGACCTTTATATTAGTGGAAACGCGCGCCTTGGTCTTAGCAAAGGACATCGCCTTTCCAGTACCGCCCGCCGTAGAACGGATGATGAGCCAGAACACGACGCACAGCACAAGAATTATTACAAACTGGAAAACCGACGACCAGATGCTGCCGGAATTGGGGTTGGTGTACTCTACGTTGACGCCGAAAGCGAGCCACTGCTGAAGCACGCCGTCGGTAGACGGAGCATTATAGAAAGAAGGTCCGTAGCAATAGAATGCTTTAACTTCTTTGCCGTCGCGCATAATGTAGCCGCTGAGTTGATACTGGTCGAACTGAACTTTGACAATCTTTACCAGCTCTTCGCCGTTTAAATACACTACGCCGTTATTGTTGGTATAACCATCGGTCGGATTAACCTCAAGTTTTTCGTACTTACCTGAACTTTCATTAAAAGTCAAACAATATACAGGACTGTCCTTGTCGTCCACGACGTAGGCATTGTTATTAACGTAGGTAGCAAAGTCGTCGTACTCGATTTTCTTTGCGCCACCGTTAAGTGTGGTGGTAACTATTATCGCAATGGCAGCAATAACCATTATGGCAATAATTACCCATACGATAATTCTGCTTTTTTTATTCAAATTGATACCTCGTCTTGACCATTTCGGTCATTTTAGATTTTAACCTAAGATAATTCCATTTTACCATATTATATAAACTATATCAAGTAATTTGCAAAATTTTTGTGCGTATCACGCAAATTTTATCGCGTTTTCACACACTATTTGAGCCCTGTTTTTAAGTTCCACGTGAAATATATAATTGTTGCAATAAACTATTTTTATTAAAAATTTATGTTGCGCTAACCTAATTTTAGGCTTTAAAAGGTTTCACGGGAAACATCCGACCAAATTTTTTTGACTTTTTAATGTTTCACGTGAAACCGAAGTGCTTAAATTTGTTAATTAATTGAATATTTCCCGTATATTATACGGATTTTGCTTAAAATTAATGCGTTTTGTTGATAATTTTAGTAAATCTTATCAACAATTTACCCTGTTTTAAGCCAATTTTGCTGTGTCGGGCGTGTTTTGTCAATAAATATCAACAATTTTTCGCACATTTTCGTTTTGCGCATGGATTTTTATGCGCTTTTGTTGTACTTTGCGCCCTGATAATTATTGTAAAATTTGTTTTGTTATACATATTTTCATGCGGCGCATGTGAAATTTTTGTTGATTTTTTCCGTCATAAAAACAGTATATGCAATTTATTGCCAATATCTTTTGATTTATCGTGAATATCGCTGATAAATTTTGTCAATAACAATCTGGCGCTAATATAAGCGCAATAATTCATTGCGGTGCGGTGATAAATTGACATATTCCTTTAACCTTTACAACTCGTTGGCTTCGGACGGCGCATATGCGGCGCTAAAAAAAATACTCACAAAAACTTCTGCGCCCCCTGTTATTTTATGTATCGGAAGCGATTTATCCGTGGGCGACTCGTTAGGTCCGCTTGTCGGAACTATGCTGAAATCGCGGCTCCATGCGCACAATATTTATGTTTACGGCAATCTTTCAAAACCTATTACTGCGCACGAAGTCAAATATCTGAACGCTTTTCTTGCAAACACGCATCCGAACAGCGCGGTGATTGCTGTCGACGCGGCGGTCGGCAACAGCGCGGATGTCGGACTTATTAAAATTTCTTCAAGCGCGCTCAGACCCGGCAGCGGCGCGCAAAAAAATCTGAACAAAGTGGGCGACGCTTCGATCATGGGCATCGTTGCAGAAAAATCACTCTTCAACTACGCGCTTTTTTCCGCTACCAGGCTAAATATGGTTTACCGCATGGCAAGAATTATTTCAGACGCTATCTTTGACTATTTTACCGATTTCCTCGCCTCTGATAATGCCTCAATATCATTTTTTAATGACAATGCAGGTTGATGTGATTTTTTATGCAAGCGAAAACGCGAATTTAAACCTCAGAATACAGGTTATAAATTGATACATTTAACGGAAAACTGTTTTTAAATGCAATAACCCTGAATTTTATTGTCAATTAAATTAATATTCAATTAAAAGTCAGGCGATTTATAACCGCCTGATTTTTTTATTATTGAAAATAGAACGGAAAAGTGATAAAATAGAAGTAATTTAATTGCTGTACGGCACGGCAAAATAAAAAAATCAAAGCGGCGGAAAATAGCGATGAATGCGAAATTTAACTTAAACGGGCGCAAAATTGTAACAGAAAGGTTAATTTTGCGACCATTTGAATATTCTGACCTGAATGATTTTTATCAATACGCCAGCGTAGAGGGCGTGGGCGAGATGGCAGGTTGGAAACATCACGGGAGCAGGGAAGAAAGCCGAAAAATTCTGGATTTATTTATTCGCGAAGACAAAACTTTCGCGGTCTGTCTTAGGGAAAATAATAAAGTTATAGGTTCGCTCGGCGTTGAAAAATATGGAAAGGAAGATAAACTTTCAGAATTTTTTGACTGCAACGGCAGAGAATTAGGCTTTGTTCTGAGCAAAAAATTCTGGGGAAGGGGCATCATGCCTGAGGCTGTAAGCGCCGTTATTAAATTTCTTTTTTATGAATGTAATCTGGACTTTTTGCTTTGCGGACACTTTTTAAATAACGGGCAATCAAAGAAAGTTCAGCAAAAATGCGGCTTCGTACCGTACAGAAAACTTGTAATGCAGACGCAAGACGGCAGAAGCGAAGAGGGAATTTTGAATTTGATTTTAAATCCTCAAAAAAATATAAAATTAAGTTTTTCTCATCCCGAAACACTGATATACGGCAAATGATTTTTTTATACACGCGATATTATATGTTAAAGAGGGATAACGGTTTTAATTTATTTTTATAAAAATCCGCAAAAATCATCATATGTCGCCATTGATAGGCGCATATATGGCAGGCAAATAGCATAACGAGATTATTTTAAAGTTTTTTAAATCAATATTCGGCTTAACAAAATTTTTGTTATCTTTTTATAAGCGTGTCGTTCGGCTCGTTACATCAAACTAAACGGAATAACTTTAACATACTCCAAATATGCCATTTCTGTCTGCGATGAAAGAGCTGCAAGCCCGCCTGGGTGGGTCAGCGTTAAGTAAAAACAGCCGTTGGATGCCATATATATGGCGGGCAACGGCTGTTTGATTTTATTTTTCATCTTGCTATTTTTGTTTTTTTATCGGAAAATTAACCTTTTATTGCCGTTTTCTGTTGTCTTAGGTCAGTATATAAGTTTATTTTAACAAAATTAATAAAAATATGTGTTGCTTTTTTATTTTTTACCATACAAAAGGCATTATCTGGCACATATATGGCGGGCAACAGCCGTTTTGAATGTGTTTTAAAGCCTTTAAATAGGCTGTTTTCTTTGTTATTTTGGCTTGATTTTTTCTCAATTCTGACTGCAAGCGTCTTAAATTTGCATTTTAATGCCTAAAAAGCGCATTGGCGGCGCATATATATGGGGCAATCGCAAAATTTAATAGTTTTTACGACAAATTTTATAACCTCAATAGCGCAGTTCTGACAGATAAAATAAATCTGAACAAATTTTCACGGTCAAACGCTCCTATTGATTACGGGCAAAGTTTACGGGCTTTAATGTATATAAGAAAACCATGACAAAACCACTCGCTCATGCGAACGGCAATAACTTCCGGCGCAATCTGTCATAAGAATATAAAACAAAGCTTTTGAAATAAAAAAACCGCCGAAAAAAACGGCGTTATTTCACGGCGGCAATCAATTTTATTTATTTTAAATGTAAATTATTTTTTTACCTTTTTCTTCGGCGTATTTTACGGTATACTGCGTTCCTCCGCGCCTGCCGCGGTAGTAGGCTATTACCATGTCGCTGTTGTCAACCATATATCTGTTGCGGGCATACATGCAGCCTGGGTAATAGCTCTGCGACAGAACTATGATTTCGTCGCAGCTTTCAAGCACTTCGTCGTAAATTTTTTTATCGAAAGAATTCAATGTTTCGCGCTGTCCGTAAAATGGTACGCAGGCTATGAGCCTTATTTTATACTTTGTTTTAAGCTCCGCAACGGTCTGGGCGGCGGCGAGGTCGAACCCCCTTGCCATGCCGTTATAAAAAGTTTTTACATCTTCATAGATAATGGCGCTCTCTGCGGCGCGACGAAGATTGTTTATTTCGTTGTAATAATCGAAATTTCTGTGTCCCGTAAAAGCGCATTCCATAATCTCTCTCCTCGTTTTCAGGCGGCTTTAAAGAAAATGTCTCTCTTTCCTATTTTCTTAAGGCTTTTATGTAAAATTTGTATAAATAGTTTTTTACCTACATTTTTTAAACTGCAGATAGACGAGCAAAAATTGGATTTTTTTATCCACTTTGCTTTTGAATTGCAGTTGAAAATATAAATTTTAAACTTGGCAATGATTAGGTTTAATCTTAAACCGCGGATGCGCTTCACATAAAACTGTGCTTTTTATCCGCTTTGCTCTTGCATAATATCTGAAAAAAATTCACTCTGAACTTTTTTTTGAAAAATATTTCAGCCAAAACTTCACGCAATGGGCTTTTTTCTTTCCAGACCGCGACCGCGGGGATATTTTTCGGGCGTGGGGGCAATCTTTTTTATTACTACGATTGCTCTCTTTTCGCCGTTAATTTCAAATTTATCTACCGTTTCAACCCTGCCGCCGAGAATTTTTATCGCCTTTTCAGCCTCTTTGAGTTCCTCGTCGACATCGCCCTTGTAGGCTATGAAAACTCCGCCGATTTTGACGAAAGGCAGGCAATATTCGCAAAGGGTGTTCATTCTCGCTACGGCGCGCGCTGTGCATGCGTCGAATTTTTCGCGCATTTTTTCCTCCCTTGCGCCCTCTTCAGCCCTTATATTCAGCACTTTAACGCCGTCTAATCCGAGCGCGGCGGAAGCAGCCTTTAAATATTCGCACTTTTTTCCCGTGCTTTCTATGAGAGTGAAAAAAAGATCGTCCCTTAAAATTTTCAAAGGAAGGGAGGGAAAGCCTCCGCCCGAGCCGACTTCCGCGACGCTCGCGCCACAGGGAAAATACTTTTCGCCGACTACGCTGTCGAGAAAATGTTTGCAATAGACGCCCTCTCTGTCGGTTATGGAAGTGAGATTGTATCTTTTATTGTACTCTGAAAGCAGACAAAACAGCCTTTCAAACTGCTCTTTTTTGTCGCCGTTAATCTTTTTTTCGTAAAAATCAATATCCATACATCGGCATTATAACATTTCCTAACATAAATATCAACAATAAGCAAAGAAAGTTATCAACTCACGTTTCAAAAACTCTTAAATTTTCAGTTATCGACAGACTTTTGCATTTCTCTGTCGGTAACTTTCAGTACAATAAATCAGACGGCGGCGCAAATTTCGCATTTTTAAGGAATTTTCAGCCGTTTATACAGCATAAACATTCAAAAAAATGCCGTCTTGAATTGTCCATAAAGTTATCTACATATCAACAATTTACTGTTGATAACTTCTTTTTCTCTCTTTTTTCAACTTTTTTTTACTTTTTTTGCGCGAAAGAAGTTTTTATTTATCAACTTATAAACAATTTATCTACAACTTTGCTGACATTTTCCTCCCGCCTCAAAGGGCGTCAAAATGCGTTATTTTTGTTGCTTTTTTGCAGCTTTTTTGCTATTATATTGTTGTCGGGCGGCGGAAAAAAATTGTTATCGACAATTAAACAGCCCCTACTAATAATTAAACTATTAATCTTTTAAAAAAATATAAAATAATCATAGGAAAAAGAAGGGTTTTCCCGACTTGAAGGAGCGAAAATGAAACTTGTTTGCGAAGGCATCAATTTATCGGACGCCGTTTTTAAGGTTGTAAAGGCGTGCGCGGCAAAAACTACCGTTCAGATAATGGAATGTATAAAACTTTCCGCAAAGAACGACAGCCTCACTTTAACCGCGACGGACGGAGAAATTTCCATACAGAAAAAAATTAAAGCCGAAATTTACGAAGAGGGCGACATCTGCGTTCCCGGAAGATACTTCGCAGATTTCATAAAAAAGCTCGAAGGCGTGCAGATAATGCTCAGCGTCGAGGGCGCGAGAATGGAAATTACCTATGCCGACAGCCAGACATTCATGCAGGTGCTTCCCGCTGACGATTTTCCCAAGGTCGATGTTGACGTAAACGAAAACAGCATAGTTATAAAGACAGATCTTCTTAAAAAACTCATTTCTTCCACATCTTTCTGCTGCGCGGCGGACGATTCGCGTCCCATACTCAAGGGTTGTCAGATAGTGGTAGAGGACAAAGACATCTGCATAACCGCGCTCGACGGCTTCCGCCTTGCTACGGCATCGGGCGAGGTGGTTTCTTCCACCCTTCCCAAACTTGAAATAATCTGCCCCGCAAGAACGCTCAACGAAATAGAAAAAATGCTTCCCGCGGGCGACGGCGAAACCGAAATAAAGATGCAGCGAGGGCTTATTCTCGTCTGCGTGGACGATACCGTTCTCACTTCCAGGCTGTACAACGGCGATTTCATCAAGAAGGAAAACATCATTCCCAAGAGCTTCATAACTACCGTAACGATCGAAAAGAGCGCGCTTAAAGCTTCTATAGAGAGGGCTGCCATACTCGTGAGAAACGACAAGAACAGCCTGGTTATTTTCGATATTTCTTCCGACAAGGTGGAAATCACTTCCAATTCGGAAATAGGCAACGTGCAGGAACCCGTAAAGGCGGTAACCGAAGGCAAAGATTTGAAGATTGCTATGAATTCAAAATTCATAATAGACGCGATAAACGCGCTCGACGAGGAGAAAGTTGTTTTGTCCTTCAACAACAACGTTCAGCCCTTCATTTGCCAGAACGAGAGCAATAAAGATTGTTTATATTTAATTTTACCCGTAAGGACAAGCAATATTGCTTGACATAAAATACGCCGAAATTTATAATGATAAAGTGTCGTTTTGCGTTTTAAGGCGCGGACGGAGCAAAAAAGTAAATACGAAAATATAAAATATACGGAGAAAAAACAAAATGAAAAGAACTTATCAACCCAAAAAGAGACAGAGAAGCAAGGTTCACGGTTTCAGAAAGAGAATGGCAACCACTGCAGGAAGAAAGGTGCTCAAGAGAAGAAGAAACAAGGGTCGCAAGAAGATAAGCGCTTAACGCTTTAACGCCTATGCGTTATACGAGATTAAAGAAAAACACTCATTTCGCAAAACTTTTCAAGAGGGGAAAAAGGGTTTTTTCCCCTCACCTTACATTAATTTATTCGCCCGCTAAAACGCAGATAATGGGCATAGCGCTGACAAAAAAACACGGCAAAGCCGTGCAGCGCAACCGCTTAAAGAGAATTATACGCGCCGCTTACGATAAAAATATACAACTGCTCGGCGCGGATTACAGCGTGATTGTAATGCCCAAGGCAGGCGAAGAACTGACCTTCAAGCAGGTCGAAAAATGTATTGTAAGCTGTTTCAAAAGGATAAACGGCGAAAAATGAAAGAGGTTATAAGTGCGTTAAAGTGGCTGAGAAAAAACATTTTCAGACCATATCTGAAGATGCTTTTAATGCGGCTGATCATTTTATATCAGCGCACGCTCTCGCGGCATACCTGCCTTTACGAGCCTACCTGCTCGGAATATACTTTGAGGTGTCTGAATAATCTCGGCGTAATCGCGGGCGTCGTTTTAGGCGCTTGGCGCATTCTGCGCTGCAATCCTCTGTCCAAGGGCGGCTACGATCCCGCTCCCGAAAATTATTTTAAGGTAAGATGGGTTTACTGACAAACCCGCGGAAAAGTAAATGAATTTATTAGCTACTTCACAGAGCGTCCTCGGCTACGGCGTAAAATACATTCCTTCGATTGAACTCAACTGGATAGGCGTTATAATACGCTGGCTCATAGAGGGCGTAGGCATAATAGGCGTCGGCATTGTTCTGTTTACTCTCATTTTAAAGACGATAGTCCTTCCTCTCGACATCTATTCGAGAATTAAGAGCAAAAAACAGGCTCTCATCATGGAAAAGATGAGACCGCAGATGGAAAAACTGCAAAAACAGTACGCAAACGACAAGCAGATGTACAGCCAGAAAGTCATGGAACTGCAGAAAAAGAGCGGTTATTCCATGTTCGGCGCGTGCATTCCCATGATTGTTTCGCTCGTCATATTCCTATTCGTCTTCAACGCGTTCTCGACCTATTCGCAGTACGCCAACCTCGAAAGCTATAACGACATGGTAACTTCCTACAACAGCGTCGTTTACGCTTACGTTCAGGACGAAGAAAACCCCGAAGGCTTCCTCATAGAAGCGCAGATTGACGGTCAGACGGACTACTATGTAGATTTCGGCGCGTTCGCGCAGGAATATAACAGGAATAATTCCACGACATTGAGCGAGGACGAAGTTTTCACCGCGCTCATGGATAAATATACTGAAGAAAAGGGTACTCTGGTTGCGGACGGCGCAGAAAACAGCGACGATACGACAATAAGAGAGGCTGTAAGGCTGACGCTCGTTTCCTACTATATAGACGGTTTCGCCGCTCAGAAAGTGGCGGAAGATTACTATGCCAAGATGAACTCGCCCGAGGGCGACAACTTCCTCTGGGTGAAGAACATATGGTATCCCGACAGCATGCTCAACAAGCAGATACCCGACTTTTCCAAATTCAGCCAGACGGTAACTTCGGCAACTATAGACGGCAGCTACGAAGAGAGCTATAACAAAGTTACCGCGGCTCTCGGCAACGAAAAGAACACTTATAACGGTTATTTCGTACTCATCGTGCTGTCGATAGGCGTAATGCTTTTGCAGCAGTTCATTTCCATGAAGATGAACAAGTCCGTAAACGAGCTCGGCTCGGTAGACGGCAGCGGCGCGAGGACAATGAAGGTAATGATGATTGCAATGCCAATCATGTACGGTATATTCGCGTTCATGTACTCTTCGGCATTCTCTATTTACATGATTACCAACACAACCTTTTCGATAATTACAACGCTCATCATAAACAAGTCGATGAACGTGTGGTTTGCAAAGAAGGAACACAGCTCAGAAATCAATAAAATGTCGCACAACAAAAAGTGATGCGGCGCGCGGCGTGCGCAGAATAAGTCCGCAGGCGGTATAAAAGGAGAATATATGGATAACAAAGACGTTTTCACCGGAAAAACGGTGGAAGAGGCGGTTGAAGCGGGACTTGCAGCCCTCGGCATCACCCGCGAAGAGGCAGAAATTACTGTAATCGAAGAGGGAAAGAAAAAGATTTTCGGATCGGTTAAGGCAAAGGTTTCCGTAACCAGACGCGCATCCGACGGCGAAAGAGCCGCGGCATTCATCGACGGACTTTTTGAAATTCTCAAAATCAATGCGTTCGCAGAGGTAAAGTCGGACGACGAAAAGATTGAAATCAACGTTCAGACGGCAAATTCAAATCAGATTATCGGTCATCACGGCGAAGTGCTCGACGCAATCCAGACGATTGCCGGCGCAGTTGCCAACATCGGCAACGACGAGTACAAAAAGGTAGTCGTAGACTGCGAAAATTACAGGGAAAGCCGCAAAAACACCCTCACTTCCCTTGCGGAAAAGCTGGCTAAAAAGGCTGTCGAAAAGGGCAGAAAGGTCAAGCTCGAACCCATGAACCCTTACGAGAGAAGAATTATTCATTCCGCTCTCGCGGAAAATACCGAGGTAAAGACGGCTTCCGAAGGCGACGAACCCAACAGATACGTCGTAATAATCCCCAACAACTTAAAACCCTTCGAGCGCCGCTCAAAGGGCGATAAGAACTTCCGCGACAAAAAGGATGGCGGACGTTTCAACGGCGAGCGCCGTTCCAACAGGGGCAGAGGCGAAAGAATCGAGCGTTCTTCCGCTCCCCGACAGTCCCGTCCCGCTCGCGGCAAAAAGGAAATACGCTTCGGCACGTTCCTCGGCAACAGCGGCGCAGGAAAGGCTCAGAGCGAGGAAAAGACCGAGGGCGAGGAATAATCGGCTGCCCGCCGCTTTGTCCCTCACAGGGGCGAAAAACGCGCTTACAATAGTTTTTAAATTAAATTTAAAAAGCGGAGAAAGGCATTCGTCCTTTCTCCGCTTTTTTGTCGGGCGTTTAATAATATTTTTTCTCGCGCTTTGCATATTTCGCGGTCAAATACATATTAACACCCAAGCGTTTTGCGCCGCCGCGCGCACAGGTATGCGCGCGGCGGGTAAATAAGCTTTTTGCCATTAGTTCCGCTTGCTTCTATCTTTTTTAGCGCGCCCGTCCGCTTCGCATAATTTTTTTTAGCGCGCCGCCACTCGCGCAGAGGAGATATTTCGGTACAAGAGCATTTTTTGCAAAAGGCGGAATATAAAAAATTTATAAAAAATAATTTTTTTGGTTTTATGTCCTTTGATAATGGTAATAACAATAATGTTTCCCCGCGAAAAAAAGTTTTTTATTTGCCGCGCTGTCGGTTGAGGACATACAAAAAGGCTTGGCGAGCAGACGAGTTTTTTTATTAGCAGACGGCGAAAGTTAATCTGTACTATTATCGTTATAATAAACTTGTGATTTTGTTATAATTCGGTAAAAAATAAACTATATTTTGTTGAAAAACTACAAATTTTTAAAAAAATCGCGAAAATGGTTGCAAAATTATTGCCTTTTCTTTATACTAAACACAAGTAGGGATGGGCTACTAATATTATAAATTTACGGAGCGTATTATGACAATCACAGAAGCAGTAGCAAAAAGACTTGGCGGCATCTTGAAAGAAAGAGGCATGATGAAAAAAGAATTCAGAGAGCTTCCCGGCGTTAAAGGCCAGAGCATCTGCAATATTTTCAGAACGAAATCGACGCCTTCAATTTCCATGACAACTTTGTACAGAGTTTGCAGAGCGTTGGATATGTCGATGGCAGAATTCCTCGATGACCCCATTTTCAGCGAAGTCGAAGTTGATTTATGAGTACACAAAAAAATATTTTTTAAAGACCGACAAAATTAAGTCGGTCTTTTTTTTGCGCACGGCATGTTCCTGCTTTTTTGGTAAGGCATATGTTTTTTCGCGCAAAGCATTTTGTTCTGCGCAGCAATAGCGGCAAAGAAATGCAAATAATATAAATAATATAATAAGAAAAATCGTATCAGAAAAGTCAATAAAAAAAGACGGCGCGTACGCCGTCTTTTTTTATTTTATGCGCATTACTTTGCGCAGTTCTTTTTGAGGGTTTCGAGGCACTCGGTGAGTTCTGCAGGTATTCTCGTCTTGATGGTGTTGGTGTAGTAGCCTTCGATTTCTTCGGCTTCCTTCGCCCACTTTTCCTTGTCTACCTTAAGAATTCCCTTAAGGTCTTCAATCGTGAACTTCTTGCCGGGAGCTATTTCGTAGTTCATGTCCTCGAGGTCGATGTCGCTTGCCTTGGGAACGTAGCCTATTGCCGTTTCGTCAGCGTCTACGGCGTTGTCGCAGCGCTTCAAAATCCATTCGAGCACGCGCATGTTGTCGCCGAAGCCGGGCCAGATGAAGTTGCCGTCTTTGTCCTGTCTGAACCAGTTAACGTTGAAAATCTTGGGAGGATTTTTAACGACTTTGCCCATATCAATCCAGTGCTGGAAGTAGTCGCCCATATGATAGCCTGCGAAGGGCTTCATAGCCATGGGGTCGTGGCGAAGAACGCCGACTGCGCCCGTTGCGGCTGCCGTCGTTTCGGAGGACATTGCAGAGCCTACGAATACGCCGTGGTTCCAGTCTCTCGACTGATATACGAGGGGAGTGGTGGAAGCTCTTCTTCCGCCGAAGATTATAGCCGACAGAGGCACGCCTTCCTTGGAGTTGAACTCGGGCGAGACGCAGGGGCAGTTAGCCGCGGGTGCGGTGAAGCGGGAGTTGGGATGAGCCGCGCAGGTCGACTTATCTTTCTTGTCGAACTTGGCGGGGTTCCAGGGCTTGCCCGTCCAGTCTATGCAGTGTTCGGGCAGATCCTTGTTCAGTCCTTCCCACCAAACGGTCATGTCGTCCGTGTTGAGCGCAACGTTGGTGAAGATAGTGCCGCGCTTGGTTGCAGCCAGAGCGTTGGGGTTGGAGTGGTCGTTGGTGCCGGGCGCTACGCCGAAGAAACCGTTTTCGGGGTTGACAGCCCAAAGTCTGCCGTCGTCGCCCACTCTTATCCATGCGATGTCGTCGCCCACGCACTCGATCTTGTAACCTTTTTCAAGGTAGTGCTTGGGGGGAATGAGCATTGCAAGGTTGGTCTTGCCGCAAGCCGAAGGGAATGCAGCCGCAACGTATTTCTTGCTGCCGTCGGGGAATGTAACGCCGAGGATGAGCATGTGCTCTGCCATCCAGCCTTCGTTCTTGCCGAGGTAGGAAGCAATTCTTAAAGCAAAGCACTTTTTGCCGAGGAGAACGTTGCCGCCGTAAGCCGAGTTGACGGAAATGATGGTGTTGTCTTCGGGGAAGTGCATGATATAGCGGTTGTCTGCGTCAACGTTGCACTTTGCGTGGAAACCTTTGATAAAGTCTCCGTCGTTGCCTATTGCTGCGAGAACGTTTTTGCCAACGCGCGTCATTATTTCCATGTTTAAAACGACGTAAATGGAGTCGGTAACCTCGATGCCGTAGCGAGCGAAGGGAGAGCCTACGACGCCCATGGAATAGGGTATAACGTACATCGTTCTGCCCTTCATGGAACCGCGTGCAATCTCTGCCGCAAGCTCGTAAGCCTGCTTGGGATCCATCCAGTAGTTAACGGGACCTGCGTCTTCCTTGTTTTTCGTGCAGATGAACGTTCTGTCTTCTACGCGCGCAACGTCGTTGACCTTGGTTCTGTGCAGATAGCAATCGGGCAGAAGGCTCTGGTTGAGCTTGATAAGCTCGCCCGAGGTAACAGCTTCTTTCCTCAGTTCGTCGGTCTGAGCGCGGTCGCCGGTTATCCAGACAATATTGTCGGGCTGGGCAAGTTCTGCGCTTTCTCTGACGAAATCGAGTACTTTCTTGTTTTTGGTGAGTGCCATTTTATATCTCCTTGTAAATCGTATTACCGCAATTATTCGTGAAAAGGCGTATAAATATGACAAATATACATAAATATACAACCTTCACCAACTAAAAGTATAGCAAAACCGCGCGCGATTTGCAACAAAATGAGAGGGTACGCTCATATTTTTTTAACCCGCGTGATTTTATACAATATTATATAAATTAATACATAAAACGCGCATTTATGCGCCCTTTCATGAAATAAAATATAAAAAAGCATAAAAAAGGAATATGCAATGTCTGGTTATGCAAAGAGAATTGCGCTCATAAAAACGCTCAAGGCGGGCTATTCCGCGGACGGCGGACCGCTCAAAGGGTTGGTTCGCTGCGAGGCGTACGCAGGTTTTTTAAAGGTCGAGGCTTCGCTCATAAATTTTGCGCCGCTCAGCGAAGGGCGGCTCATGCTCGGCGTGTCGGACGGCGAAGAGGCGGTCATTTTCGAAGGTATTTCCAGCGAGAGCGAAACGCCTTTCGATCTGTCGCGCGGGTTCGGCTGTCTCATCTGCTATTGCCGCGCGGGCGACGTTCTGCCAGTGGCGTGCGCCGTCAGCGGCGACATGCAGGGCGTTCTTTCCTCGATAGAGAGCGCCGTAAGGCAGTCCGAAACGCCCCAGTCGGCGGTCGGAAAATACGACGACGAGGCTATTGCCGAGGAGAATTATTATGAACTGGAAACTGATGAGGGCGGTGGGACTGTACGCCAGGCTGAGGGCGAAAAAAAAGAAGGCTTCGTTCGCCGCGGCGAAGAGGGCTATGATAATGGCTTCCTGCCGCGCGAAGATAAGGCGGACGGAAACCAGAACATGACGCCGCCCCGAACAGACGGCGCGCGCGAGCATGACGAAAGCGCGAAGCCGCGCGGCGACATTTCGGGCGTACGCGGCGAGGAAAATGTTGATTGCGTACGCGGCGAATACGATGAAAAAGAGGCTGGCGGCGCAAACGGAGGCTGCGCGCGGGACGAAAAACTGTCCGATGGCGGCGCGCATAACATCTTTGAGCAAAATGCCTCTGTAAACAGCGCGCAAGGAAATGGCGAGAAAGTCGAACTTTTTTCGGCTTTCAGCAATTCAGAGGGCGGTAAAAAGCGTTCTGCGGACGAGGACGGCGACAATTTAAGCGCGCAGCTTTCGCGCGGCTCGGACGGCGACAAGGCGAATTCCCGACAGGAAAACTTTGAACAGCAAAAAGGGGCAAGCGGCGAGGGCGCAAAGGGCGGACTTGCAGGCGGCAATTTTTACGCCCGCATGAGCGGCGAGATTAAAAAGATATTTTCTGTCTATCCGCGCGCTGCGGAGCTTGAAGAAGTTATGGAAGGCTCGCGCTGGGTAAAAATTTCCTACGGCGGCGGCAAGCACTACGCTTTCGGCGTGCTTTCGCGGGAGGGAGAGGCGGCGTATATCTGCTACGGCGTACCCGTAGAGGCGGGCGCGCCCTGCCCCGAAAGTCTTTCGGAGAGGGCAGGCTATATCCCCGTTGAGGGCGGCGGGTACTGGGTGATGTATCAGGACGCGTCGACGGGCGTCAGCGTAAAGATAAAAAACACATAGCCTGCTTCCGGGCGCGCATATAAAAATGTGCGCAAAATCTTTATTTTGTAAAGTCGGTGTCAAAGCGTTTGCAAAGCGGTTTACTGCGGCATATTGTGCGGGCAATGCAAAAAACGGGGGGCGAAGGGCGCGAAATGGCTCAAAATGGCGGCTCTTTTGCGATTGGTGCGCATATATGTGCCGTTCAATGCAAAAAAGTGCCGTTTTTGCAGGGTAAAAATTAAAAGAATGCGCCGCCGCGGAAATGCCCGCGGCGGCGCCTTTTATTTTGCCGCGTGCAATGCGCTTGCTAAAACGCTAATGATGGTATATAATTTTATTATTCTTACAGGAGGTACACTTCCACGCGCAAACAAAAACGGCGCCCCTCGATGCCCGCGCCGCTGAGAATTACAATAATATCGCTGCTTTGCCTGTTGTTCTTTTTCGTCGTCGTCATGTCGTTTTTCGTGATAAGCGACGGCGTGGCTCATTCGCTTGCGCGCGTAGTGCCTTCGTATGCGAAAGAGGACATCTCCGCGGTGCTTGAAAAAGAGCAATGGTCGGACGAAGATTATTCCTTTCTCTATCGTCAGACGGGACTTTCGCGCTCGGCGCTCGACGAATACAAGAATGATAAATCTTTCATTCTCGCCTGCCAGGACGACCTGTTTTACGACGGCGAAGTCAGCCACGACGCGGCTAACTTCGGCAGCTCGCACGACTATTTCCCCGATAAAACCTTTCACATAGTCAGTCTGCGCCCCGGCGACGTGCTGATTTCATCTTCCGTGCATACCCTCGGCTGGCGCAACGGACACGCCGCGCTCGTCCTCAATTCTTCCACCACACTGCAGGCTATAACCATAGGCGTGCCTTCGCGGGTGCAGGGGCTTGTGTGGTTCAAAGAGGCTTCCAACTTCATGGTGCTTCGACCCAAAAATATCGACCAAAGCGATATTGCCGACATAGTCGCTTACGCGTGGGACAATCTCGTCAATGTGCAGTATTCGCTCTTTACGGGCATTTTCAATGAAAAAAATCAGGCGGAAAACCCTCAGACGACGCAATGCGCGCACCTCGTCTGGCAGGCGTACATGGCTTTCGGCTACGACATAGACAGCGACGGCGGTCCCGTAGTTACGCCCAAAGACATAGCAAATTCGCCCTATTTCGAGGTAATTCAGGTCAACGGTTTCGACCTCGAAAAACTCTGGCGGTAAAAATAAATTGCAAAAGTTCATAAAAACAGCGGCGCGGCGGAATTTTTCCGCCGCGCCGCTTGATTTTTTATTCTGTGTCCGTTTTGAAAATTGCTTATTGTTTTAACCGTTGTCCGTTTCTAACGCTTGTTGCATTATGCCGCCGCGCCGTTGCTCATTTTAAATGACGCTTTTTTATATCGTTGAGGCTCTGCGCCCGACTGCCGCGCCCCATTTGCGCGCTATTTAAGTCCGCGGAATGGCTTTAAAATTATCAGCGCGTAGGCAAGGAAGAGCGCGCACACTCCGCCCGCGGCGAGAACGGCGTTTACCGCCGCCTGACTGCCCGCGCAGACAAAGTTCAAAAGATCGAAGCCCGTCAGCGCGTACGCGCCACCGCACACGCACACAAACAGCGTAACTATAAAGCAAAAAATACACGAAAGCCGCATAAACATATTATGCGGCTTAAAATGCTTTATATTCTTTTTTTATGCAGTAGGAAACGCCTGCCGCCCGCTTTGAGAGGGGTTGAACCCGCTGTGCGGTTGAGTTATTTCGCTTTTGCAATGGGACTGCGTTAGCAGGTTATTGAACCGCGCTTTGAGAGGTGGCGAATTCATTTTTCTGTTACAGCACTATATTTTCGAGAACGAGTTTGTCGAAGTCAACGGGTTCGGCGAAGTCGCGCGGAATAAAGCGCACGGTGTTGAACTTGGCGTAGTTGAAGATGTGCGTTTTCATGAGCACGGGCGTGGCTATGTCGAGCGCCTGGCATATGTCCGCGAGGTATGTGAAAAAGGACGAATAAGAAAACTTATCCGCGCTCTCGAAAGTAACCTGATTAATAATTTTTCCGTCTTTGATGACCTTTCCCCAAATTCTGAACATAGCTAAAGTGTAACAGATAGACGGGCAAATGTAAAACGCTTTTTTCAAATTATATTGACAAAAAGGCTCAAAAGGAATAAAATAGTAACAATAATTTATTTTAAGGACAGATATTATGGATAAGACGGCAAAAGACATAATAGCCATACTCGCCGAAGATTCCCGCGCGAGCGCGGCGAAGATAGCGGTAATGCTCGGAATAGACGAAAAGCAGACCGCCGAAAAGATAAGGCAGCTCGAAGAGGGCGGAGTTATCGTAAAGTACACCGCCATAGTCAACGAGGACGCCCTCGACGAAGAGAGCGTGGAAGCGCTCATCGAAGTCAAGGTAACGCCCCAGCGCGGTTCGGGTTTCGACGCCATCGCGCAGGAAATTGCCGAACACGACGAGGTTAAAAATCTCTACCTCATGTCGGGCGCGTACGACCTCGCCGTAATAGTTGCTGGCAAGTCGCTAAAGTCCATTTCGCGCTTTGTTTCCGAAAGAATTTCCACATACGAAAACGTCCTTTCCACGGCTACGCACTTCATACTCAAAAAGTACAAAGTAGAGGGCGCGCTCATGAAGAAGAGCGCCGAGGCAAACAGGCTGTCCGTTCAGCCATAAATTAACGCGGCATGAGCCGCGGTTTGTGTAATTATGAGATCTTTTGTCAGCTCCCGCGCGGCAGGACTTAAGCCGAGCGGCATTCGTAAATTTTTCGATATAGTCAACGAGATGGACGGGGCAATTTCGCTCGGCGTGGGCGAACCCGATTTCGTAACGCCCTATTCCATAAGGGACGCTGCGGTGCGCTCTATTAAGCGCGGACTTACCCAGTACACGGGCAATCGCGGACTTCCCGAGCTTCGCCGCAACATATGCAGGTACCTTTACGAGCGTTTCGGCATAGTCGCCTCGCCCGAACACACCATAGTTACGGTCGGAGCGAGCGAAGCGATAGACTTCACTCTGCGCGCAATCTGCGACGAGGGCGATGAAATTCTTGTGCCCGACCCCTGCTACGTTTCCTACGCTCCCTCGGTAACTCTGGCGGGCGGCACGCCCGTTTCCGTAAGGTGCGTCGCCGATAACGACTTTATCCTCACGCCCGAACAGCTCGAAGAGCGCATAACGCCCAAAACAAAGGCGATAATTTTAGCTTACCCCAACAACCCCACGGGCGCAATCATGACGAGAGAGCAGCTCGAAGCCATTGTCCCCGTCATAAAAAAGCACGATCTTTTGGTGATTTCGGATGAAATTTACGCCGAACTTACATATGTCGGCAAGCATGTTTCCATCGCTACGATAGGGGATATGTCCGAACGAACGGTAATAATCAACGGTTTTTCCAAGGCGTTCGCCATGACGGGCTGGCGCATAGGTTTCGTGTGCGCTCCGCCCGATATAGACGACGCAATCTTCAAAATTCACCAGTATGCCATAATGTGCGCTCCCAGCGCGGGACAGTACGCCGCCAACGCCGCGCTTTCAGAAGGCTTTTCGGAAGGTTTTTCGGTCGTTGCGGACATGCGCGACGAGTACGCCCGCCGCGGCAGGTTCCTCGTCAATTCCTTCAATTCTTTAGGGCTGAAGTGCTTCCAGCCCAAGGGCGCTTTCTATGTGTTCCCCTCGGTGGAAAGCACGGGGCTTACGGGCGAACAGTTTGCAAACGCGCTGCTTATGAAAGAAAAAGTCGCCGTAGTACCCGGCGTGGCGTTCGGCGACGCGGGAATAAACCACGTGCGCTGTTCGTACGCTACATCCATGGCTCAGCTTTCCGAAGCGATTGACAGAATTTCCCGCTTCGTGGCGTCCCTCAAATAGTTTGCGCGGGGCGTTAAATATTTGACAAGGCAATCAAAGATATATATAATAGAGTAAAACGGATATGTGGCGCAGGATAAATGCTGCCACATATCTTTGTTTATTTCCCGCCCGAAAGGCGGAAAATTTTTAAGAGAGAACCGCCCGACGGGGCGAAAAAAAGAGGTAAATATAAAATGGCAGAACAGCAGTTTGTAATGACCCAAAAAAATCTGGACGACCTTAAAAGCGAGCTTGAATATCTCGTAAAGGTAAAGCGTCCCGAAATTATCGAGCGCATAGCCGAAGCGCGTTCGCACGGCGACCTTTCGGAAAACGCCGAATACGACGCGGCAAGGGAGGAACAGCGCTCCAATGAAGGAAAAATCGCAGAAATCGAATATCAGATAAAAAACGCTTCCGTGCAGGAAGAAATAACGGATAACACCTTCGTTCATCTCAACTCGGTCGTTACCGTGCTCGACGAAGAGTTCGGCGAAGAGGACACCTACACCATAACTTCCGTAACGGATGTCGACGTCATGAACAACAAAATTTCTTCGGAATCGCCCGTCGGCGCCGCGCTCATGAGAAAGCGTATAGGCGACGAAGTGTCCGTTTCCTGCCCCGACGGCAGCTACAAGCTGCGCATTGTCAGCATAAGATAAATTTCAGGAAAAGAGTATAAATGGAAAACAATCAGCAGATTTTAACTGAAGAAGAAGAGGCAGAGCGCCTCGCCGAGCAGGCGCGCATAAGGCGCGAAAAGCTCGCAAAGCTCACCGAAGAGGGCAAGAACCCTTACGAAAAGACCAAATACGAAGTAACCGCAAATTCCACTTCCATAAAGGAAAATTTTGAAGCGCTCGAAGGCAAGGAAGTTTCTATTGCGGGCAGGCTCATGTCCCGCCGCATAATGGGCAAGGCTTCCTTTTCGCACATTTCCGACAGGGACGGGCTCATTCAGATTTACGTCAAGCGCGACGACGTCGGCGAAGAGGACTACATGTCCTACAAAAAGGACTACGACATAGGCGACATAGTCGGCGTAAAGGGCTTTGTATTCAAGACGCAGACGGGCGAAGTTTCGGTTCACTGCACGCATATCGAAATGCTTTCCAAGTCCCTCCGTCCCCTGCCCGAAAAGCAGCACGGTCTGACCAATATGGACATCAAGTACCGCCAGCGCGACCTCGACTTAATCGTCAATCCCGAGGTGAGAAATACATTTATCGCCCGCTCAAAAATCCTCAAGGAAATAAGGGCTTACCTCGATAATTTAGGCTATCTCGAAGTTGATACGCCCGTTCTGACCACGCTCGAAATAGGCGCTGCAGCCCGTCCCTTCAAAACGCGCCACAACGCGCTCGATATTGACATGTATCTGCGCATCGAGACCGAACTTTACTTGAAGAGGCTGATAGTCGGCGGTCTTGAAAGGGTGTACGAAGTGGGCAGAATTTTCCGCAACGAAGGCATGGACGCCTTCCACAATCCCGAGTTCACCTCCGTTGAGATGTATCAGGCATATACCGACTACAAGGGCATGATGGACCTCATCGAAGATCTGTACAGAACGGTAACGAGGAACGTCTGCGGCACGGACAAGATAACCTATCAGGGAACGCAGCTCGACATGGGCGCGCCCTGGAAGCGCATGACCATGAAAGAGGCTGTAAAGCAACACTGCGGAGCAGACTATGACGCATGGGCGGACGACGCCGCGGCGCGCGCGGCTGCAAAGGCGCTCGGCTGCGAAGTGCCCGAAGGCGAAAGAGCTACAAAGGGACACGTTTTAATCGCGCTGTTTGAAACCTTCGTCGAAGAAAAGCTCGTTCAGCCCACAATAATCTACGATTATCCCGTAGAAAACTCTCCCCTTGCAAAGCGCAAGCCTTCCGACCCCGCTTTCACGGAAAGATTTGAATATTTCATCTGCGCGCACGAATTCGGCAACGCTTTCTCCGAACTCAACGACCCCATCGACCAGAAGCAGCGCTTCATAAGGCAGATAGAGGAAAAGAGGGCGCAGGAACCCGACAGCAAGGCGCAGCTCGACGAGGACTTCATAACCGCGCTCGAATACGGTCTGCCCCCCACGGGCGGTCTCGGACTGGGCGTAGACAGGCTGGTTATGCTGCTCACCGACAGCCCGACGATAAGGGACGTAATTTTATTCCCCACGATGAAACCCCGCCGCAACAACTGATGGCGGACGCGAAGTGAAATAATGCTTTATAACTACGAAATTCTCAATCAGCTTAACAAGTACAAGGGCAAGGACCGCAACAGAATGCACATGCCGGGACATAAGAACGTCTTTTCGTTTTCCCGCGCGTTTCCTGTTGCGCCCATAGACGTAACAGAGCTGAGCTTTTCGGACGATTTGCAGAGCGCGCACGGCGCAATAGCCAGGGCGCAGCGCGACATAGCCGAAATAGTCGGCGCGAAGAGGGCTTACATCACCACCGACGGCTCGTCCTCGGGCGTGATGGCGTGCATATACGTCGCGTCAAAATTCGGAAACAAGATAATAGTTCCCCGCAACTCGCACAAGAGCGTGTACAACGCCTGCCGCATACTCGGCGTCGAACCCGTCATAGTTCAGGGCGCGGAGTGCGAGGGCGTGCTTCTTCCCCCCGACCCCGAGCTTATAGAAAAGCTCATTGTCAACGACGTCAACATTGCGGGACTTATCATAACTTCGCCCGATTACTACGGCAATATAGCTCCCCTCGAAGATTACGCGGCGGTGCTCAAAAAGCACTCAAGGTATCTCTTCTGCGACGGCGCGCACGGCGCGCACCTCGGAACGGAGGAGGGCAGGTACGGCTATTGCGGAGTGTATGCCGACATGTGGGTGGACGGCGCGCACAAAACGCTGCCCACGCTCACGCAGGGCGCATATGTCTGCGTGAATAACCTCGCTCTTTCGGAACTCGCGGAAGAGGCGCTGTCGATTTTCAGAACGACTTCGCCGTCATATCCTGTAATGGCTTCGGTGGAGTACGGTGTAAAATATTTCAAGAACAATCCCAAAACAGCCGAAAGGGCGAAAACCGCCGTTGCGGAGCTTAAAAGTCAGCTTTCCTCGCTCACTTTTTATCCCTCGCAGGACTGGACGAAACTCGCCCTCGACTGCAAACCGCTGGATATTTCGCCCGACATCGTGCAGGCGAAACTCGAAAAGCGCGGCATATATCCCGAAATGAACGACGGAAGATATATTTTATTCTATCTTTCGCCCGCCACCGAACCCTCGCACATAAACGAGATTAAAAATTTCCTTTTGTGGCTGGTAACGCAGAAAAAGCTGCGCGGCACATACAGGGACAAAAAGCCCCTGCTTCCCCCCGCGGACAGGACGTACAGCTATCTTTACGCCCTCAAGAGCCGCACCGAGTGGATACCTTTAAAGGATAGCAAGGGCAGAATGTGCGCCGAAAACTGCGGCATAACGCCGCCCTGCTTCCCCGTCATAGTCGCGGGCGAAATGATAACCGTGCGCGCAATCGAATTGCTTTCAGACAGCGCGAACACGTTCGGTCTGCAGTCGGGAAAAATCAAAGTGGTAAAAAAATGAAGGGCAAACTTATAACTTTTGAAGGCTGCGAAGGCTCGGGCAAGAGTACCCAGCTTAAACTCCTCGCTGAAAAACTCGATAATCTCGGCGTCGATTACATCATGACGCGCGAACCGGGCGGCAGCGCAATCGCCGAACAGATACGCGCCGTCATTCTCGACGGCAAAAATACCGCCATGTGCGACGAGTGCGAGGCGCTTTTGTACGCCGCATCGAGGGTGCAGCTTTTAAAGGAAGTAATCGTTCCCGCGCTCGAAAGCGGCAAGCTGGTAATTTGCGACAGGTATGTCGATTCCTCGCTCGCCTATCAGGGCATAGCGCGCGGTCTGGGCGAAGATTTCATCGCCTCGATAAACGCCGCCGCTCTGGGAAAATACGCGCCCGACATGACAATTTTCCTCGATATTTCACCCGAGGACGCGTTCAGACGCAAGAACGGCGCCGATAAGGACGACAGAATGGAACAGCAGGGCATGGCTTTCCACAAAAAGGTTTACCAAGGCTATCGCCGCCTCGCGGAAAAATACCCGCGCATACGCTCCGTCGACTGCTCGGGTACGAAGTACGAAACGAGCGATAAAATCTGGCAGCTTTTCAAGCAAAACGGCATTGTCTGAAAATTTTTTCAGCCGATAAAACATAATTGACCGCGGGATATGCGCGGTTTATCCGCCCCGCGAGCGAAAGCGGTGCAAATGCGCAAAAAGCTTTACAGTCGCCAAAACATGATTTACCGCGGCATATGTGCGGACAAAGGGCGAACGGACAAAAAAGATTTGTGTCCGATTTACCGCGGCATATGCGCGGGGCATTTAATTTAAGTTTACTAAAATTTCATTGAAAAAATAGATATGTTCGCGGGGCGCGGTAGAAATATGCAAACATTGTTGTCACAAACAACTGCATATAAAATTTTAACGGGCGACGTCAGGTCTGAACGCGCGTCGCACGCCTATCTTTTATATTTTGCCGACGCGGCGAACCTGCGCGAAGCGGTAAAGTTTTTCGCCGTGGCGCTCTACGGGGCAAAGCCTCGCTCGAGGGAAGAAAAACTTATAGAGAGCGAAAGCTTTTCGGACGTAAAAATTTTTCCCGCGGAGGGCAAAAAACTTTCTGTCGCCGACGCGGACGAAATTTCTTCCGACTGCGCATTAAAGCCCATAGAGGGAACAAAAAAGATATACGCGATAACTTCGTTTGAAGAAGCTTCCGCCGTCGTGCAGAACAAACTTTTAAAGGTGCTGGAAGAGCCGCCTGCGGGCGTGCATTTTCTGCTGGGCGCAACCTCGCTTTCGCCCGTTTTGCAGACGATAATCTCGCGCGTGAGGCTTTTAGAAATTCAGCCCTTTTCGCCCGAACAGATAGCCTCGGCGCTCGTAAGGTCGGGCTGCGACGGCGAGAGAGCAAAAATCGCCGCGGAAAGCTGCGGCGGAATACTCGGACAGGCTCAGGCAATGGCGTCTGGAGCGTGGTTCGACGAGGTTCTGCAAGCCGCCGAGGAGATATGCCGCGCGGACACTATGGCAAAAGCGGGCGACATATGCTTAAAGTACGGCGATACGGCGCACAAGGAAGAGCTTTTGCGCCAGGTTCAGCGCATTTATTTTTCCCGCCTTACGGACTGCGTAAAAAGGGGCAAAAAGAGCGACGGCGCGTTCTGTCTTTCCGCTCTTTCCCTTGCGGTAAGTTCGGTGGACGGCGCGCTTTCGGACTTAAAATTCAACGCGAATTTTTCCAATCTTTTATACGATTTCGCGCTTAAAGTAATAACGGAGAACAACAGATGGAAAAAATTGTCGGAATAAAATTCAAAAACAGCGCAAAGGTGTATTACTTTGCCCCCGGCAACGGCGAGTACGAAAAGGATACGGACGTAATCGTCGAAACGTCGCGCGGCATAGAATATGCCACCGTCGCCGTTCCCGTCTGCGAAGTGGAGGACGACAAGATAGTTTCGCCCTTAAAGCCCGTCATAAGAAAGGCTACGGACAAGGACAGGGAAACGGTTGCGCGCAACGAAGCGCGCAAGGACGGCGCAATCAAGCTCGCGCGCGAAAAGGCGGAAAAGTGCGGGCTGGAAATGAAGATTATAGACTGCGAGTTCACATTCGACGGCAGCAAAGTCATTTTTTATTTCACCGCAGAAGGCAGGGTGGACTTCAGAGAGCTGGTAAAAGAGCTTTCCGCAGCCTTCCGCTTAAGAATTGAACTGCGACAGATAGGCATACGCGACGAAATCAAGATGATAGGCGGTCTCGCTCCCTGCGGCAGGGAATGCTGCTGCTCGAGCTGCATGCCCGATTTCCGCAAAGTATCGATAAAAATGGCAAAAAACCAGGGGCTTTCGCTCAATCCCGGCAAAATTTCGGGACTGTGCGGCAGGCTCATGTGCTGCCTTTCGTATGAAAACGAGTATTACGCCGAAGCCTGCAAAAAAGTTCCCAAGGTCGGCGGCGAGGTAATAACCCCCGACGGCAAGGGACAGGTTGTCAACGTCAATATGCTAAAGATGGAAGCAAAGGTCAAGATAGAGCAAAAGGACGCGGTGAGCTACCGCGACTATAAGGTGGACGAGCTTAAGTTCCGCCGCGGCGGCGCTCCCGACAGGGAAGAGCTGTCCGAAGAGGAGAAAAACAATCCCGAATTAAAAAATTTGACGGATTAACGAAAAAAAACGGCGACATACCCCTTTACACGCAATTTTTTGTGTGTTATAATACCACTGCGGCGGTATGTTCCGCAAACTTAAAATTCAAATGGAGGAGACAATATGGCACACGTTATTTCCGACGAATGCGTAAGCTGTGGCGCATGCGCTGCTACCTGCCCCGTTACTGCTATCTCCGAAGGCGCTGACAAATATGTGGTTGATCCCGCTGTTTGCATCGATTGCGGCGCTTGCGAAGATGTATGCCCTACCGGCGCAGTTAAGCCCGAATAATCAAGCAAAATGAAAGCGGCGCGCAAAAAATTTTGCGCGCCGCTTTTTTTTCGGTTATAATATGATAAAACTCAACGATGGCGAAGTGTGGGAAGAACTCTTCGCCGAAAAAAAGATAATACAAAATTCCTCTCTGTACAGGTTCACCTCGGACAGCATACTTCTCTCCCGCTTTGCCCGCGCGAAATACGGCGACGTCGTCGCCGATTTCTGTTCGGGTTGCGGCATAGTGGGGCTGCACTTTCTCTGCCTCAATCCGCAAATATCCTCGGTAACGCTGTTTGAAATGCAGCCAACCCTTTCGGATATGGCGGAAAGAACCATTGAGTTCAACGGTTTTTCCAAGGCAAAGGCAGTCTGCTCGCGCATTCAGGATTTGGGCAAAGAGTACGACGACGCGTTTTCGCTCATTCTGTGCAACCCGCCCTACGAGCGCGGAGGTTTTGAAAATATCTCTTACGAAAAAGCCGTCTGCCGCAAGGAAATAACGATAACGGCTGACGAAATACTTTTTTCGGCGTACAAAAAACTCAAGTACGGCGGCAGGCTGAACATAATCAACCGCGCCGACCGCCTTGCAGAGATGTTCTACAAGATGAAAGGCTGCAATTTAGAGCCTAAAAAAATGCAGTTCGTCTGCGGCAGGGAGGGCGGCAAACCCTACCTCGTCATGATAGAGGGCGTAAAGGGCGGCAGACCGGGCATTGAAATTCTTCCGCCCGCAGTCAATTCGCCGACAGTCGGAAAAACTCAGGCGGATGACGCAGATTAAATTCCGCGCGAGGAAACCTTTTTTCGCGCCCCGCGCGCACGCCGCGCATAAAATTATTTATGGTTTATTTCGTTTCTACACCCATAGGCAACTTAAAGGATATAACTCTTCGCGCGCTCGACACTCTGCGCGAAGCTGACGTGATATTCTGCGAGGATACCCGCCATTCCATAAAGCTTTTAAACGCTTACGACATAAAAAAGCCCCTTTTATCCTGTCATAAATTCAACGAGCGCAAAGCGGCGGAAAAAATCGCCGAAGAAGCCGTGCATGGCAGGAATGTTGCCGTCATTTCGGATGCGGGCATGCCCGTCATATCCGACCCCGGCAACGTCGTGTGCGCATACCTCAAAGAGCGAGGCGTGCCGTACACGGTAATTCCCGGCGCAAACGCCTTTTTGTCCGCGCTCGTACTTTCGGCTTTCCCCGCAGATAAATTCGCCTTTTTGGGCTTCCTGCCCGAAAAGGAGGGCGAGAGGAAGAGGTTTCTTTCCAAGTATAAGGACTGCGACATGACGCTGTGCTTTCATGTCGCCCCGCAGGACGTGGACAGATATGTTGCCGACATGTTCTCCGTGTTCGGCGAGCGCGCCGCCTGCGCCGTGCGCGAGATTACAAAAGTGCATGAAGAGGCGGTTTCGTTCTCCCTTTCCGAGGGGCTGCAGGGCGAAAAGCGCGGGGAATACGTGCTGATAGTAGAGGGCGCGAAGGAGGGCGAAAACAGCCTTTGTTCCCTTTCGGAAGAGGAGCATATCGCGCACTATATGTCGCAGGGAATGACCAAAAAGGACGCCGTCAAGCAGGCGGCGAGGGACAGGGGCGTTACCAAATCGGAGATGTATAAATTTTCTTTAAAGCTCGGGGGGAATTGCTCGGGCGAAGAAGGTGAACATGAGTAAAAAAGATAAAAACGGACTGCCCGAACAGGGCATGACCATTTACGAATACGAGGAAAAGTACGTAAAGCGCCAGAATTCCAAGGGCGCAAAGCTCGTGCTGTTCATTCTGGCGGGGCTTGTCGGCATATTCCTCGCGTGGTGTCTCTTTTCCATAACCGTGCAGTTATGGCAGGTACACGAATACGCAGGCTATGCGGCTACGGCGATTTCCGTAATAATTTACATATTCCTCTTTATAGTACCCGTCGTAAAAATTTATAAGTCGGACTACTTTGTTACCAACGTCAATTCGGCGCATGCGGGCAAGGCGAAAAGGCACAACAAAAAGGTGCGCCGCAACATTGCCTCCAAAATTGTGGACTTCAACAACAGCGTCGACGGCGCGGGCTGGTACGACGACAAGCTCGTGGGCGACCTCGACGTGGCGTTGAAGAGCGGCGACGACGAAGGACTTAAGGAAGCGCTCACCGAGCTGTACAACGGCAAGGTTAAAAAGACGGCAAAGGACATAATTTTCAAGTGCTCGATAAAATCTGCGGCGTACTCGGCTATCTCGCAGAGTTCGCGGCTGGACGCGGCTCTCGTTTCGGTAATCAATCTGCAGATGATAAAGGACATAGTCTTTTTATACGGTTTTCGCCCGTCGGACGCCCGCCTCGTCAAAATATTCGGCGCGGTGCTGCAGAATTCGCTCATATCCTACGGTCTGGGCTCAATCAAATTGGGCAACGGCATAGTTAAAACCATGGGCGACGCGGCAAAGGGCATACCCTTCCTCGGTTCTGCCATTTCCGCCCTCGTGGACAGTTCCATTCAGGGGCTTGCAAACGGCACCATGACGGCTGTAATCGGCTTCCAGACGATAAGGTATCTCAACAAGGAATACAAGCTGCAGAACATTCTCGACGGCATAGAGATTGCCCAGACGGAAGAAGAACTCGAAGAGCAGTGCGCTCGCATAGAGGAAGAGCTTAAAAAGCGTCCCAAGGGCGCTGTGCCGCAGGGCGTGTGATATGATAAGCGACACTGTTGAACGGCTCAAACTCGCCATGATAGAGTTTGATGGCGGCGACGCGAAGCGCGTAGGGCATTTTTTAAAGGTGCATGCCTTTGCAAGGCTTTTGTGCATGACGGAGGGTGTGGACGAAACCACCCGCCTTATAACCGAGTGCGCCGCGCTTGTGCACGACGTGGGCATCATTCCCGCAGAAAAGAAGTGGGGCAGGTGCGACGGCAAGGCGCAGGAAGAGCTGGGTCCTTTCTATGCCCGTCAGGTGCTGAAAAGCGCGCAGGTGCAGCAAGAACTGCACGACAGAATTTGCTATCTCGTAGGTCATCACCACACATATTCTGCTATCGACGGCGTCGATTTTTCCATACTCGTCGAGGCAGATTTTCTCGTCAACCTGCAAGAAGACGGCGCTTCCCGAGAGGCGATTGTCTGCGCGTATGATAAAATTTTCCGCACGCAGTCGGGAAAGTCGCTCTGCCGCACGATTTACTCGCTGTGATAATTTAAAAACAGCTATTTTTTTGAATATAAAAATTTAACCTCCCGCGCGGAAAAATTTTCCGCGCGGGAGGTCTTTGTTCTGCGGCAAAAAAACAAACGCCTTTAAAAAACTTGTGTAAACAATTAAACGGCTGCCCGATAAACCGCCGCATAAAAACTTTTGAAAAGAGGCGAGCGTTTGCCCTTACAGACAGCCGCGCAAGTTTTTGCGCGGCGCGCCCTGTCAGAAGGTGTTTGCGCGGATATTCAAGCCTGTTTTGCCTTAAAAATTGCGTTTGCGGCGGCATATGTGCGTGCGTATCGCAAAAACGCGCAAAAGCCGTCGTTTTTTGCCGAAAAAATGTTCGTCGGGCAATATATGCGGGGCAATGCGCCTTTTTGGCTGTCGCAATGCCTTTTTTTTCAAAGCGGAGCTTTAAAGTGCGCGGCGCGCAAAAATCTCGTGCTTTGCAGGGCGCATTAAAAGTTTCAACAGACAAATCTGCAATTAATGATATATTTATGCGCACGCGCGCGCATAAAAATGCGCTCCGCTTGTTGACAACGCGCCGCCGCGGTGATAAAATGCGGTTTTGTAATATGTTTAGCAAGGAGAGAGCCGCGTGATTTTCGGTAAGCACATAAACAGGTACTATTTGAAATATTCTTGGATACTGCTCATAGGCATAGCCGCGCTCGTGCTGGTGGACTACTTCCAGCTTGAAGTTCCCGAACTTTACCGCATGGTAATCAACGGCATGAACACGGGTTTCGTCGAAACGGAAACGGGCGTCGTTCCCTTCGACATAAACTTCCTGCTCGATAGCATCTGCCTGCCCCTCGTAATAATAATTTTAGTCATGGTCGCTGGCAGATTTCTCTGGCGCATATGCTTTTTCGGTTCGGCAATCAGGGTGGAAACGGACATCCGCAACAGAATGTTCGACCGCTGCAAAGATTTGTCCCATCAGTACTATCAGGTAAACAAAGTCGGCAACATGATGTCGCTTTTCACAAACGACCTCGAAACCGTGCAGGACTGCTTCGGTTCGGGCATTCTCATGCTGTGCGACGCGGCTTTTTTGGGCGCTCTCACCATTATTAAAATGTGGAACATGGACTGGCAGCTCACGCTGCTTTCGCTCATACCCATGGTTTTGCTTCTGGTGGGCGGCGCGATCGTCGCAAAATATATGATGCTCAAGTGGGAAGAGCGTCAGGCAGTTTTTTCCGACCTTTCGGACTTCTCGCAGGAGAGCTTTTCGGGCATAGCCGTAATAAAGGCGTTCGTCAAGGAAGCGGCGGAGCTTCTCGCGTTCAGAAAACTCAATAAAAAGAACGAAAAAGTCAATGTCGAGTACACAAGAATTTCCACACTGCTTACAATAGTCGTTACTCTGCTCGTGGAATCGGTCGTGTGCATAATTTTGGGCTACGGCGGCTATCTCGTCTACCTCGGCACTTTCAATGCAGGTCAGCTCGTCGAATACATAGGTTATTTCACCGCAATGGTCTGGCCCGTCATGGCGGTGTCGCAGCTTATCGAAATGACTTCGCGCGGCAAGGCTTCTCTAAACCGCATAAGCGAACTTTTAAACGCAAAGCAGGACGTAACCGACCGCGAGGGCGCGGAGGAAGTTAAGGACATCGAGGGAAAAATCGAGTTCAGACACCTCACTTTCCGCTATCCCGACGGCGAGTTCGACGTTTTAAAGGACGTTTCCTTCACGATAGAGGCTGGCGAAAACGTCGGTCTGGTCGGCAAGACGGGTTCGGGCAAGACGACTATCGTCGACCTCATTCTCCGCACCTACAACGTTCCCGACGGCACGATTTTTATCGACGGACACGACGTAAACGACATATCCATACGCTGCGTGCGCGGTGCTGCGGCGTATGTCCCGCAGGATAATTTCCTTTTCAGCGACACGATAGAAAACAACATAGCTTTCGCATACGAGGGCGCGGGCGGAGAGGAGGAGAGCGAAGCCGCAGAGCAGGCGGCGAGGCTCGCCGACGTTCACGACAACATCGTCGATTTCAAGGACGGCTATGCAACCGTGCTGGGCGAGCGCGGCGTAACCGTTTCGGGCGGACAGAAGCAGCGCATTTCCATCGCGAGGGCGCTCATGAAGAACGCTAAAATTCTCATTCTGGACGACTCCGTTTCGGCTGTGGACACCAAGACAGAACAGACCATAATGTCCAACCTCGCCTCGGCGCGCGCGGGCATGACGACAATTTTAATTGCCCACCGCATATCCACGGTGGAAAATATGGACAAGATTATCTTTATCGACGACGGCAAAGTAGTCGCCGTCGGAAAACACGAAGAGCTGTATTCTTCCTGCCCCGACTACCGCACAATGGTAGATTTGCAGAAGCTCGAAGCCGAAGGAGGTGAATACAATGCGTGAGTATTATCCTCTGCTAGTTGCGGGCGGCATAATAGGGCTTGTTTCGGTAGTTTTCGTAGCGGCATATGCCGCCGTCAAGAATAAAAAGCAGGCTGTCGGCTTTGAAAGGAACATGAAGGACGGCGAAATTGTGCGCCGCCTGCTCGCCTATGCCAAGCCGTACAAATTGCAGTTCGCATTCGTCGGCGTGTGCATGCTCTTTTCAATCGCATACGACATTCTTTCCCCTCTCCTAATCGGCTACATAGAGGGACTTGTCAAACAACAGTTCGAGCTTTCCCGCCTGTTCGCGCTCGTCGCGGTGTATGCGGGCATACTCATAGTATCTCTCATAAGCTCTTACATACAGGCAATGGTGCTTCAGCGCACGGGTCAGAAAATTCTTTCCGCGCTGAGGGAAGATTTGTTCACCCACATAGAGGGGCTTTCGCACGCCCAGCTCAACACCATTCCCGTCGGCAAGCTCGTAACAAGGGTAACCAACGATACCAACGCCATATCGCTGATGTTCACGAACATTCTGGTAAACCTCTTCAAAAACTGCTTCGTCATAATCGGCGTGCTGGCGGCAATGCTCTGCCTCAACTATGAGCTTACTTTAATGATACTCTGCTTCGTGCCGTTCATCGTGCTTTTCACCATAATCTTCCGCAAGTTCTCGCGCATGGCGTACCGCAAGGTTAAGGACGGCACAACCGACATAAACACCTTCCTTTCGGAAAATCTTTCGGGCATGAAAATAACCCAGATTTTCAACCGCGAAAAGAAGAAGATGCAGGAGTTTTCCGCCAAAAACAGCAAACTCGCACGCGCGAAACAGCAGGAAATCCTCGTGTTCGGCATATTCCGTCCCCTCGTTTACATGCTGTACATAACTTCCGTCATGCTGCTTTTGTACCTCGGCGCGAAGGGCTACATACAGGACTTAACATTCCTCGGTCAGCGCATGACGAGCGAAGTGGTGGTAACTTTCTACATGTACATATCCAAGTTCTTCAACCCCATCCAGAGCCTTGCCGAGCAGTTCAACTGGCTGCAGTCGGCGTTCGCCTCGGCGGAAAAGATTTTCACCATATTCGACCTTGAGCCGCAGGTGGTGGACGAAGAGGACGCGGAAGAGGTGGAGACCATTAAGGGCGACATAGAATTCAAAGACGTGTGGTTTGCGTATGTCCCCGGCGAGTGGGTATTAAAGGGCGTTTCCTTCAAGGTAAATGCAAACCAGACGGTGGCGTTCGTCGGCTCTACGGGCTCGGGCAAAACCACAATACTTTCGCTCATATGCCGCAACTACGACATACAGAAAGGTCAGATACTGATAGACGGCAAGGACATAAAAAAGATTAAAATTTCTTCGCTCAGAAAGCAGTTCGGTCAGATGTTGCAGGATGTATTCCTCTTTTCGGGAACGGTGCGCAGCAACATAGCGCTGCGCGACGAATTCTCCGACGAAGAGATTATGCGCGCCTGCGAATATGTCAACGCCGCGCCGTTTATCAACAAGCTTGAATACGGTCTGGACGAGGTCGTGCGCGAGCGCGGCAACAACTTCTCTGCGGGACAGAGGCAACTTCTGTCCTTCGCCCGCACTATAATTCACAAGCCCTCCGTAATGATACTCGACGAGGCAACCGCCAACATCGACACCGAAACCGAGGTACTCATACAGAACTCGCTCGAAAAGATGATGAACATCGGCACTATGTTAATTGTCGCGCACAGGCTGTCCACCATACGCAACGCCGACAACATAATAGTGCTTTCGCACGGCGAAATTATCGAGCAGGGCAACCACAGGCAGCTTTTAGCCGCAAAGGGCAGATATTACAGGCTGTACACCCTTCAGGTTCACAGGGAAAAACTCGCCGCGGGCGAATGATTTGCATTAATTTTTTCGCCGCGCGCATAAATTTCCACCTCTCGGCGGCAGGTTTGATTTAGCCCGCCGGCGCGCAGCCGAAAGCTCGCGAAATGCGCGCAAAGCCGGGAGCAAAAATTTTAAATTCAAAGGCAACTGATTTAAAAGCCGCCCTTCCGCAGATTGCGGAAGGGCGGCTCGCATTTTTATGCGCGTCGGCTCGCCTTTTTGTGCGTGGCGGCTTGCTTTATTGTGATTATTTCGGCGGCTCGCTCGGTTTGCGCTATTTGCGCCCTGTGCCGTTTGTGCGTGTCGGCATTTATGTGCAGGGGACGATGAAAGCGCGTTCTGCGCCCCGCGGCGGAATATCCGCCGCGGGGCGCAAAAAAGGGGATAGGCAGATGATCTATCAAAGAGCGGGGGATATTGCCCCGCGAATGCGTTTTATGCCGTCAATAAAGAGGTATTTTGCGGGCGGTTGCCGCGGTCTTCGTCAAATCTGCCGAAGTTTTCGTTTCTTCCGTCCGAAAATTCGTAGCGGTAGCTGCCCTCGCTTACATGTACGGTAAAGCTTACCTGCTCGCCGCATATCGTGCCGCGCGCATATATAGCGTTATCGTTTGAGGACGCGGAAAATTTAAGTTCGTCGCGCTGTCCGTCGCGCTCTGCCGACATAGCTATTTCCAGCTCGCCGTCCTCGTTTTCGTACTGTATGACGGTCGTGCTTACAAGTTCGCCGTCCTCGTACACTCTGTAAACATATTCAGTTTCCAGCTCGCTCTCGCCGTCTTCCGTCTCGGCTTCGTGTTCCTGCTTAACCTCTATATAAGAGCGCATGTCTGTCGAGGTAAACGCCGTCAGTTCAAGCTCGCTTTCCTGCTCGCTCTCGCCGCTTTCGCTCTCGCTCTGGGTGCTGTAAACGCCCTTTACGGGATAACTTTTGTCGCCTGCCACGAGCACGCCCTCTATCGAGTAATTTTCCTCGCTCTCGTCTCCGTCGGTTTCGCCGCCCGTGAAAGTCCTGTTATAGTACATAATATAAGTTACGCTGTCGCCCAGAATGTCCGTGCTTGTTATCGTCATGGCGCAGTCGTAGCCGCTCTTGTCGCTCTCCACGGTGCTTTCAATCGCTCCGTCGCTCAGCAGGCTCTCGATGAGCGCCATATATTTATTGATTTCGCCCAGGCGCTCCGTAGCGCCGTTGCCGTTTGCAGTAAGGGATGAAGCCGCGCTCATGTCGCCGCTTGCAAAAACAGACGCTACCGCGCTCGCTCCGCCGCTTTCGGGCGTGGAAAGTATGCTTCCGAGGGACGCCGCGCCGTAAGCGTAGAAGGACTGCGCGTCGGTTATTTCTTCAAACTTGTTTTCGCCGTCGGCAAGGGGAGGCATTGTCGTCTGTTTGCCGAACAGCGCGGGCAGAATTATGCACGCGGCTATAATTATCGCCAGCGCCGCCGCGCAGATTGTTATTATCGTTCTGCGGCTTAAACCGCTCTTTTCCGTCCCGCCGCCCGCAATGGCTTTAACCTCTTGTGCCTCGCCGTAGCCAAGGCGGGATTTTATGCTCTCTTTCACGCTCTCGTCGGGCAGAATTTGCCGAGAATTTTGCGCAAGCATTTTTTTAATGTCTTTATCCTTCATTTCCGCCCTCCTTTATGAGATATTCCTTTAGTTTTTTAATCGCCTGATTGTTCTTCCAGGTTACCGTGCCTATGGGCAAGCCCGTCATTTCGGCGACTTCCCGCCGCTTGTAGCCCGCCACCTGGCAGAGCATTAAAATTTCATATTCGTCCTCGGCGAGTACTTTCGCCGCGGCGTCGAAGATAAACGGCGTCTGCGTTTCCGTCTGCCCGTAGCGGTAACTTTCCGCGTCGAAGTCGGTGGAAATTTCCCGTCGGTACTTTTTCAGATGGTTGAGCGCGAGCGACTTTGCAATCGTGCATATCCATGCCGTAAAGTTGGTGCCGGGAGAGTAACTTTTCAGCGCGGACACCGCCTTTATGTAGGTATCCTGCATTATATCCTCGGCGTACATTCTGTCGCGCACTATGTAGAGTATGGCAAAATACACCGAACGGTTGGTGCGTTCGTAAATGTAGTCGAACGCCCGTCTGTCGCCCTCGGCTAGCTGCGCCACCTTTTTTTCGAGTTTGTCGCTCATAAATTTCTTTCCGTATTATAAACAATTATCGCTGTGCGTTTTGTTGGAAAAACGCAAAAATTTCTTAAAAAAATAATAACAGCAAAGCGCGGCAAAGTCAATATGGCAAAAAATTTAAAAAAAATTTAATAATTCTCCAACAAAACGGCATACTGCGGTTGTTATATAGTTGAAATCAATTCAACCGCGGAGGTAAAAAATATGAAAAAACTCATGGTCTCTTTAATAATGTCTGCGGCTCTCGCAGCAACGCTCTTTACTGCCTGCACGCAGGAGCAGGGCAGCCAGTCGCAGCCTTTGTATGACTATCTCACCACAACGCAGTCGGTCTACGGCTTCAGCGCGGCGTCTTCCGCCATGGTAATTTCCGACATGTCTTCGGCTTCCGCCCAAAAGGCTTCCGCACTCCTTGAACAGGGAGAAGAACAGGTAAGCGTCGGTTCGACCGAGAATATGCCCGAGGCAACGCCCGAACAGGGAACGGAACAGACGCCCGAACAGGAAAGCGGCGGTTCGACCGAGAATATGCCCGAGGCAACGCCCGAGCAGGGTACAGAGCAAGCCCCCGAGCAGGGAACGGAACAGACGCCCGAACAGGAAAGCGGCGGTTCAACCGAGAATATGCCCGAGGCAACGCCCGAACAGGGTACAGAGCAAGCTCCCGAGCAGGCGATTGAGCTGGACGGTTATCTTACGCTTGTCGGCAGTCTTCTCAGCGACGGCGGGTTCGCCATGATTTCGCAGACTTCCGACAGGGCGGAATATACCGAAAAGATGATAGTTTCGTGCAGGGACATATCGGGCAATCAGGTCAGCTATATGATGTACTACAACCAGCTTCTCACCGAAAGCGAAGAGGATGAGGGCGAGATTGAAGAAACATACAGCATAGAGGGCGTAATGATAGTGGACGGAGCCGAGTACGCCATTCGCGGCGAGCGCGAAAACGAAACCGAGGGCGACGAGAGCGAGGCGGAAACATCCTTCCGCGTAACGCTGGGCGAAAACAGCTATATGCTCGTGGAGCAGAGCTTCGAGCAGGAAAGGGACGAAGTCGAGCAGGAATTCACCTATAAAGTTTACGAAAACGGCAGGCTTACGGCGCGCAGCTCGTTCAAGTACGAAACGGGCGACGACGGTCAGACCGAAGTCAAAATGACCTCTTTTGCAGGCGGGAAGACTGACGTGTTCTACTTTGAAAAGGACAGAGTTGACGGTCGCGACGTAATACGCCTGCGCGTGGGAACGGGCGCCGATGCGAAGCGCTACATCATAGTTGCCGTAACCGACGGCGAGGGCAACGTCAGCTACGAATACCTTGACGAAGGTCAGTCGCTGCAGGACAGACAGCGCCTTACAGAGCAGGACAGACAGCGCGACGGGCGTTGCTCCGCCGAGGCGTGAAAGATATAAACCGATATAACGCTTAAAAAAATAAAACCCGCCCCACGCCCGCATTTTTTGCGGGCGCGGGGCTTTGTATACGGGTTATGCTGCGTTCAAATCCGCGCGCGTTTGCGGGTATGTGTATATTGTGTTAATTATTAACGAAAAGAAGGCTTCTGAATTATAAAAGTTGTCAATTTGGTTGAATTGTTGCGCGCGTTGTGCTATAATAAAAGGGAACTTCAAAAAAAGGAGAATTTATTTTTATGAAAATGGAAGATTTCAGACTGGACGGTAAAGTCGCTCTCGTTACGGGCGCTTCCTACGGTATAGGCTACGCTATCGCAAAGGGCATGGCAGCCGCAGGCGCAACCATCGCATTCTGCGACATCAAGCAGGAACTTGTGGACAAGGGTCTTGCTTCTTACAAGGCAGACGGCATCAAGGCTTACGGCTATGTATGCAACGTATGCGACGAAGCAGCCGTACAGGCAATGGTTAAGACTATCGAAAAGGAAATCGGCGTTATCGACATTCTCGTCAACAACGCAGGCATCATCAAGAGAATTCCCATGTGCGAAATGACGGCAGATGAATTCAGACAGGTTATCGACGTCGACCTCAACGCTCCCTTCATCTGCGCAAAGGCAGTCATTCCTTCGATGATAAAGAAGGGACACGGCAAGATTATCAACATCTGCTCCATGATGAGCGAACTCGGCCGCGAAACCGTTTCCGCATACGCAGCAGCAAAGGGCGGTCTTAAAATGCTCACCCGCAACATCTGCTCCGAATACGGCGAATACAACATTCAGTGCAACGGCATAGGTCCCGGTTACATCGCAACCCCCCAGACGGCTCCTCTCCGCGAACGCCAGCCCGACGGTTCCCGTCATCCCTTCGACTCGTTCATCATCGCAAAGACGCCCGCAGGTCGCTGGCTCGAAGCCGACGAACTCGCCGCTCCCGCAGTGTTCCTCGCTTCCGACGCGTCCAACGCAGTCAACGGTCATATTCTCTATGTCGACGGCGGTATCCTCGCATACATCGGCAAACAGCCCAAATAATTTTACAAAAAAATCAAATAGTGCCGCGCAAGTTTTTGCGCGGCGCTTTTTATTTCATGTTGTTATTGACAAGCTCCGGGCGCTATAATATAATTGATATGCGGTTTTACGCAAAAGAGAGGTTAAAATGAAAAGAAAAATCATATTGTTCATCTTGTGCGCGCTCGCGCTCGCAGGCGGGGCTTTGGCGTGCGCCTGCGCCGATGCTGACGGGGGCAGCGCAGCCCACGTTCATGAAATTGAAAGGGTGGATGCGAAGGTGCCTACCTGTACGGAGGCGGGATACGAGGAATACTGGCATTGCACCGGATGCGGCAAAAATTTCTTTGATCAGCAGGGCAATTCGGAAATTACCGACCTGGCAGATATTGCAATCCAAGCCGTAGGTCATAACTGGGGCGATTGGCGTACTGTTCAGGAAGCCTCCTGCACGCAGGACGGTACGGAGGAGCGCGAATGTACGGTCTGCCACGAGATAGAGACGCGCGCTATAACAGCTAACGAGCATAATTGGGGCGAATGGATATATAAAGACGACGTCTGTCATTACCGCGAATGTTCACTCTGCCACGAAACCGAAGAAGCAAATCACGACTATGTCGATAATGTATGTCTGTATTGCGGGCATGAAGATTATTATACGAACGGTCTGATTTACGATGACAAGGGCGACTATTACGAAGTTATCGGACTGGAAGATAGTGTAACGGATACCGAAATAACGGTGCCTGCGGTCTATAACGGTAAGCCTGTCCGCTCGATAGGCGCAAGCGCGTTCAGAGGCGAAACAATCACTTCCATAACTCTGCGCGAAGGTATAACTTCTATCGGGACTTATGCGTTTTATCTCTGCGGAAGCCTTACCTCGGTCTCTCTGCCCGAAAGCCTTATTTCTATAGGCGACCGCGCATTCTATTTCTGCGACGACCTTGCGGAAATAACCCTTCCGGATAAACTCGAAAGCATAGGTTACGCGGCATTTTCCCGCTGTTCTGCGCTTAATCAAATCAATATACCCTCGAGCGTAAAGGCAATAGGGGGAAACGCATTCGCTTCGTGCGACAAACTGACTGATATATACATAACGGATATGGCGGCTTGGTGCGCAATAGATTTCGACGGCGTCAGCGCCAATCCCTGCGCAGGCGGCGCCAAACTCTGCCTTGACGGCAAGGTCGTAACGGAATATGTTATTCCGGCAAACGCAGCATATGTGGACGGCAATGCGTTCAGCGGCATAAAGTCCATAACATCGATTGCTGTAGACTCGGCAAACGAATATTATAAGAGCGTAGACGGCAATGTCTACACAAAGGACGGCAAGACGCTCGTAACATACTGCGCAGGCAAAACCCAGACGAGTTTCGTCGTCCCCGCGGGCGTAACCGCGATAGGGGACTACGCATTCTGCGAATGTAACGCTCTTACGCAAATAACTTTGCCGGCAGGATTGGAGAGCATAGGCGAAGGCGCATTCAGCGAGTGCGGAATTCAGTCCGTATCCCTTCCCGAAACGGTTTCCGTAATTGGCGCAGATGCTTTTTATAACTGCTATGAGCTTGCAGAAATCAATTTCCCTCAAAGCCTTAAATCAATAGGGGAATTTGCGTTTTATAATTGCGAATTTACAGGCTGTACTCTGCCCGAAGGGTTGGAGAGCATAGGCGAAGGCGCGTTCATGTCGTGTTCAAAAATTACTCAAGCGTTCATTCCTTCGAGCGTTGCTTCCATGGGCGAAGGCGTGTTCCGCAACTGCAGCAAGATAGAGGCTATAACTGTTGACGAAGAAAATGCTTTCTTCAAGAGCATAGACGGCAATCTCTACACCAAAGACGGCACCGTGCTTAAAAGTTATGCCGTTGCCAAAACAACTTCGTCTTTCGTCGTTCCCTCGACAGTAACAAAGATAGAACAATACGCTTTCTGCATGGCATACAATCTTAAAAGCGTAACCTTGTCCGAAAATCTTACCGAGCTGGGCGATTACGCATTCCTGCTCTGCAATAATCTTAAGAGCATGGTAATTCCCAAAACGGTAAAGGTAATCGGCGACGGCGCTCTGGAAGCGGACGGTTATCTCGAAGTCATTTATTACTCCGGCAATGCGGATGAATGGAAAGAAATTGATATAGAAACTGAACGCGACTTCGCGTCGGCGAATATTTATTATTACAGCAACACAAAACCTTCGGGAAGCGGAAAATACTGGCATTACTCTTCCGACGGCGTAACGCCCGTGAAGTGGTAAGCACTCGGTCATTAAGTTGTCTGACGGTAAAATAATAAGTCGGATTGCGCCGCCCGCATGTATGCGGGCGGCGCTTGTTTTTGTTAATTTTCAATTTTAAGATCGGGCTTGCGCTTAATCATCGCGTCGAAACTATTTTCGCCTGCTGCAGGCGAGGTATAGGGCAGAAAATATTCGGGCATACCGCAGCGGATTTTGCGCGTTTTGTTCCCCTTTGGTCTTAAGATAGAGGAAGGCGGACGAAAACGGGCGAGAAATGCGCCCGCGCCCGAAAATACGGATAAGGGCGGAACAAAAAAGCGAAAAGACGGCTCAATAAAGAATGCAAAGACGCAAAATAAGACTGCGGCGGCGCTTGAAAGCGCCGCCGCAGTCTTTACGGTTGCATATTATGCAATTTTATGTATGCGCACTCTTCGCGGCGCGAGCCGCGCATGCGCATGATGGGCAAAATATGCCGAAGACCTTGCGGCGACGGCGTTACCCGAATATATTAATCTGCAAAGTGCTAAAAAAGTGCTAAATACTCGACTTTTGAAAAATTTGCAGCAAGTTAAATTTGGCTTATTGCGAAGAGGAAAAACGGGCGATTGTTGCGCGGAAATTGCCGCATTCAGGCGGTGGAAGCGATTATTGCTCCGCGGCGGCGCTTTCGCGCAGGGAAGAGAGGAACTTTTTGTAATTTTTGGTATGAAAAATCTTTGCAATCAGTTTGCCTATTTCGTCGGGTTCGTCCGAAGGTATTACATAGTCCGCCGCTTGCTTTACATAGTCGGGCGCGCTTGAAAGGCAGAACGAAAAGTCGGCTTTTTTCATCGCGCCTACGTCCGTCCTGCCCGATCCGAAGCAAATAAGGCAGTCGTAGTCCCCGCAGCCGAGCGCGCCGAGCGCGTTTTCCTTGAGCGCGTCCTTATAGTTGATTTTGAGGAAGCTGTAACCTTCCACGCCCTGGAAGGGATAGCTTATGACGTTGAAAAGCTCCGCGCAGTCGAGTTTTGCAAAGTCCGCGGTTATGCCCTGCACTATTTCGTCCTTTTCAATGATTACATACTGCGCTATGTCCATATCCTTGGGCACTTTTGCCCTCACAAAGGTGTAGGAAGAGGACTTTCTGCGCCTCATATAATATTCCGCCGCGCCCTTGCTTTCAACGCTGTCGTAGTAGCAGTGCAGCGTGTTTTCGCTTATCAGGTAGGAAAAAACGTTTACGCCGTAGCTTTCAAACAGCGCCTCCGGGCGTTCGCGCAGCGAGCGGTCTATGCACACAACCGAGCTGTAGCTCTCCCCCACGGGGTCGTATACGGCGCAGCCAGTCATTACGATTATCGGCTTTTTCAGCTTTACGTTGCGGAAAATGTTGCGCAGCGAAGTCAGCGCTCTCGTCGTCATGAAAGTGAAGTTGCACCGCTCGCCCGTCAGCGCGTTGAGCTTGTATTCCATAAAGGGCGAAAGCTCGTGCTTGGCGTTGAGCATAGCGTTGTCGAGCGAGGATATGAACAGAATATTTCTGTTTTTTATAAAATAGTGGGGGAAGGTGTTGACGAACAGCGCGACCAACACGCCGATAACGGTGGAGAGTATGCGGTTTGTGGCAAACAGGAAGGGCGGCATACCGCCGTTGCGTATGGAAACCGTAACGGAAAGGTATGTAAGGCACGCCACGAAAGTGGCGGAGGTTACTTTGAGTTTTACGGTAATTACTATAAGCAGAATAATTCCCGCGGATACCGCCGAATAGAGTATGGCGTCGTACGGCAGGCTGCCCGATTTCATGCCTGTAGCGTCGAGGAAAATCCACTCTATTATCTGCACTACGATAAATCCGTAATAACCGCCGACTATAGTGCCTACGGAGCGAATTCTCGCCTGCTGGCGGGAGGAAGCTATGTCGCGGTGCATGGCGTAAACGGCGGCTATGCCCGCAAAGAAAGGCGTGTAAAAGTTTGTGGGCGCGTACCATAAATCTTCGCGCGCGGAAAGCTCTGCGGGCGTTTCAAAAATGCCGCAGACGAAATTTATTGCGTAAAGTATGAGGTAAATCCCTAAAGTAATTAAAACGGCGATAAAAGTTTTTATCGTTCTCTTGCCTATTTTCATAATTTTCCCCGTCATATGTCCGCCCTCGGGCGCGCAATACGCGCCCGAGTGCGCAGATTACAAAATTATTATAACATAACTTTTCAATATGGCAACAGCGCGGCATATTTTGCCCTGAAAAAATTAAAAAAAATCGTTCATGTCGTGTAAAAACCGAAAATGTGCGCAAAGCGATAAAAAAGTTGTTTCATTTGCTTGCTTTTTGCATTTTTCGGGCATAGAATAGTGGCTATGTACAAGGTGGCAGCGCGCCCGCTTTCGGCGCCCAATTTCAAAAAGTTCATATTCAAGAACATGGTGCTGTGGATAGCCGTTCTCGCGGCGGCAATCACCTGTATTTTCGTGCCTTTCGACGAGGCTTATGCCGATTACTTCGACTGGCGCACGGTAGGTTGCCTTTTCAGCACTCTTTTGGTCGTGTGCGCGTTCCGCGACATTCACGTCTTCGAGTACATAGCCTGCGCCATAGTCAGGCACATGGGCAACACGCGCAACGCCGTTCTCGCGCTCGTAATGATCACTTACGTCGCGTCCATGATACTCGCAAACGACATGGCTCTCATAACCTTCCTGCCCCTCGGTTACTTCGTGCTTAAAAGCTGCGGCAAGGAAAAGCACATGGCGTTCACTTTCGTCATGCAGAACGTCGCCGCAAACCTCGGCGGCATGCTAACGCCCTTCGGCAATCCCCAGAACTTATATCTCTATTCGTACTATAATATCCCCACGGGCGAGTTCTTCGCGATAATGTCAATTCCCTTCGTCGTAGCGCTCGTAATGATACTTGCAACCTGCATGTTCGTCAGAAAGGAACAGCTTACGCTCGTCGTTCCCGCGGCTGCCGCTCCCTGCCTGTGGCGCACCATAGTTTATTCGCTCCTTTTCGTGCTTTCAATCTGCACGGTGTTCCGTCTTTTCCCCTATTATTGGGGCGTGCTTGCGGTTTTCATCGCCGTTCTCGCACTCGACTGGCACGCCGTGTTAAAGGTTGACTATGCACTGCTTTTAACCTTCTGCGCGTTCTTCGTCTTTGCGGGCAACATGGCTCGCATTCCAGCCGTGCAGCAGCTTCTTTCCGCGGCAGTGGCTTCTTCGCCCCTTCTCATGGGTGTGGCTTGTTGCCAGTGCATAAGCAACGTGCCTTCGTCCGTGCTTCTTTCCAAATTCACGGGCGACTACGCCAATCTGCTCGTCGCCGTCAACATCGGCGGTCTGGGAACGCCCATCGCCTCGCTCGCCAGCCTCATAACGCTCAACCAGTACAGGTCGATCGGCGACGGACATTTCGGCAGATACATAGCTTTATTCAGCGCGATAAACTTTTCTTTCCTCTTCGTGCTGGTCGGCGTGCAGATGCTCATAACCCTGATGTAACTCCGCTTTCGCCGTCAGCCGCACCAGTTATTTCGCAGACGCGGCAAAGCGCAATAAAACTGCTGTATAATATGCTTATTCAAGGCATAATAAGCCCCCTTCCGCCGAGCGGAAGGGGGCTTTTCAGATTTTTTCGTAAAAGTTTAAAGTTTTCGCGCGCTATTTTATCGTTTTGTCGCGGCGTACAGCCTTCGCCAGACCGAACGCTTGGATGAGCGTGCCGATCAAGGTAAATACAAAGGTCAAGGCGAGGTCTTTTATTATCATGCCCGCGATCTCCGCGTCGGACATTATAAACCAGAACGCGTCAATGGCGTCCATGTGCGCGCCGGCCTCTTCGGCGGCTATGCCCGCGGCGACGACGTAAATTATGAATATGGCAAGCTCGATAAGCACGAGAGAGGTTACGCTCACGGTAATAACCATTACTTTATCCGGCTTACCGCCGAACTTGCGGTAGAAGAACGCGCCTGCGAAAATCGCAACGATTGCCGACAGCGCCGATATGTAACCCAATAAATACAACCCTACCGCCAGAGCCGCGCCTATGACCGCGCCCGTCAGCGCGCCTACAAAACCGCGCAGGCGGTTGGGCGCAACCTCTTCAAAGGCGGCGTTTTCGCTCTCTATTTTTTCGTTCAGACCGTCCACGCACGCGCAGTGCAGCGTTACGTTCAGGTCGCCTATATGGTAAGATTTATTTTCCTTCGTCTCCATAAGCTCGCCGCACATCGGGCAGAACTGACTGCCGAGCGCGCCTTCCTGGGTGATTATGGTATAAATCGCGTCCACCTCGGCGGGCAGTCTCGCCATCAGCCTTTTTACCGTCAGCGCGTCGTTGAAGCCCAATAAAAGCCCGAACGGCGTAAACTCTGCCTTGCTTTGAGGAATTTGCAGTTGGCTTATGCGCGCGAGTATCGCTGCCTGCTGTTTTTCGTCGGCGTGTGCGCTTATGTGAATTTTAAGCGGAAAATAAATGTCTAAAATATTCCAAAAGAGCCGCGTTTCGTATCCTTTTACTATGCCTTCCGCAATATTTTTATTGACCGTCAGACCGAGCGCCTGACAGTATGCCGCGACTTTTTTGTTCATGTTATATTCTCTCTGTTATCAGTCTGTTAAAATTATAAATCGCTTGCCCTCCCTTTGTCAACGGGTAAATAAATTTTAACGGGCGTCCGACGCCGCCCCCCCAGGCCCCAGAAAACTAGAGGATTAAAAAAA
>ENA-UONV01000088-UONV01000088.1-human-gut-metagenome-genome-assembly--contig:-CS4-NODE-88-length-132195-cov-37.143166_pt1 | contig 132195 bp, 115 predicted proteins | sample MGYA00242461_ERZ724008 | MGnify/ENA metagenome assembly ERZ724008 | reverse complement strand
CCGATACTGACACAGACACGGATACCGATACTGATACAGACACGGATACCGATACAGATACAGACACAGACACAGATACAGATACCGATACAGACACAGATACCGATACTGACACGGATACAGATACTGACACGGATACAGATACTGATACAGATACTGACACGGACACTGACACAGATACAGATACTGATACAGACACCGATACGGATACTGACACTGACACAGACACTGATACAGACACTGATACTGATACAGACACAGACACTGATACTGATACAGATACTGATACTGACACAGACACAGATACCGATACAGACACGGATACAGATACTGACTTAGATACTGACACAGACACAGATACAGATACTGACACAGACACTGACACGGATACCGACAATGATCGTGTAAACGGTGATGAGGTTGATTTTGATGATCGTACACCTCAGGGTGATCGTGTAAACGGCGACGAGGTTGATTTTGATGATCGTACACCTCAGGGTGATCGTGTAAACGGTGATGAGGTCGACTTTGACGATAGAACCCCTCAGGGTGATCGAACAAGCGTTGACTTTGACAGTAGTGATAATCCTAATACCGGTGTAGGTATTAACGGAACATTTGTTGCAGGGGCATCTGCTGCAGCTGCGTTGGCGGCGGCAGGACTTCTCCTCGGCGGCAAGCGTAAGAAAAAGGACGAAACCGAAGAATAATAGGTGAATAACCAAAAACAGCTGTATGGCTAAAAACCATACAGCTGTTTTCTTATATGAGGGTAAAAAGAAGCTGTGATGAAAGCATAATTTCATCACAGCTTCTCAATTAATCAATATTTATTATAGAGCCTCTTAGGTTTTCTTGAACTGACTGTTGTAAAGCTCGGCGTAAAATCCGTTCTTGGCAAGTAGCTGTTTATGATTACCTATTTCAATAATCTTGCCTTTATCCATTACAAGGATAGTATCCGCATTCTTAATAGTTGATAACCTGTGCGCTACTATAAAACTTGTTTTGCCCTTTGTCATTTTTGCAAAAGCATTTTGAATTTTCATTTCCGTTTTTGTATCAATGCTGCTTGTAGCTTCATCAAGTATCAGCATAGGAGGCATCGTAAGCATTACACGAGCTATACACAAAAGCTGCTTCTGACCTTGCGAGATACCGTCATTATCGCTTATTACGGTATCATAACCGTCTTTCATACGTTTAATGAAGCTGTGGCAGTGTGCAGCTTTTGCGGCGGCTACGATTTCTTCTTCGGTCGCATCCTGTTTGCCATAAGCTATATTTTCACGAACAGTTCCCTTGAAGATCCAGGTTTCCTGAAGAACCATACCATAGCTCAGTCTGAGCGAATCACGGGTCACGTCCTTGATATTGTTTCCGTCAACCGATATACCGCCCTTATCCGTATCATAGAAACGCATAAGCAGGTTGATTATCGTGGTTTTGCCGCAGCCGGTGGGACCTACTATCGCAATCTGCTGACCACTCTTTACGTCAAGATTAAGATCCTTGATAAGCTCCTTTTCGGGAACATAAGAAAAGTCAACGTGGTCGATCTTTACGTTTCCGCTTACATCTGTAAGCACCTTGTTGTCAGCGTCGGATATTTCATCGTCGCTTTCGGTAAGAGCGAAAATACGTCTTGCCGATGCAAACGCCGATTGTAATTCGGTAACAACTCCCGATATTTCGTTGAATGGCTTTGTGTACTGGTTTGCGTAAGATAAAAACGCGGAAAGCTGACCTACCGTGATACCGCCGCCTATAGCGCTGAGTGCGCCGAAAATTCCTACGCCGGCATATACAAGTCCGTTTACAAATCTTGTTGAAGGGTTAGTAAGGGCAGAGTAGAACTGCGCTCTTACGCCGACCTTATACAGCTTTGCGTTAAGCTCTTCAAATTTGTCTTCGCTGTATTCTTCACGCGAGAAAGCCTTTACGACCTTCTGATTTCCGATATATTCTTCTGCAAGTCCTGTAATCTGACCTCTGAGCGCCGCCTGCTCCTTGAATTTCTTTGAGCAAAGTCTTGCTATGGTAGAAGCAACAATCAGTGATACAGGAGTAATAACGATAACGACAAGTGCAATGCCAACGTTTATTGAGAACATAAAGCAGAGTGTTCCTATTATCGTGACAGAGCCTGTGAATATCTGCTGAAATCCCTGTAACAGACCGTCTGACACGGTATCGATATCAGCAACAACTCTTCCTATTATATCACCGTGCGGAGTAGAATCGATATATCTCAGCGGTACATGCTGAAGCTTGTTGAATGCGTCAATTCTCAGATCCCTTACTGTTCTTTGTGTAAGGATATTGGTGCAGTAGCCCATAAACCACTGAAATCCCGCACCGACAAGTACTACAATTGCAAGCTTGATAATGATCGGCATTATCTTCTCAAAGTTTACGTTGTTGATATCAATTATAAAATCAACAGCTTCACCGATAAGCACGGGAGCATACAGAGTTGCTATTGCACTTATGATAGCGCTGATTATCGTGAAAACGAGATAGAACGTATAGGGTTTTGTATATTTCAGCAACTTTACGAGAACGGTAAAACCGCTGTCATTACTTTTTTTACTCATCGCCGTTTATCTCCTTTTCGAGTTCTTCTGCACTGAACTGTGTAAGGCAGATCTGACAGTAATCCGTACAGGTCTGTAACAGTTCCTTGTGCGTACCTGTACCGACCATCTTACCGTCATCGAGTACGATTATCCGATCGGCATTCTTTACCGTATTTGCTCTCTGAGAAATCAGGAATACGGTCATATTCGTGCAGTTCTCCTTGATAGCAGTTCTCAGCTTTGCATCTGTTGCAAAGTCGAGGGCGCTAGCGCTGTCATCAAGTATCAGTATCTCCGGGTCGGCGGCTATCGCTCTTGCGATAGTAAGTCTTTGCTTCTGACCGCCGGAAAGGTTTTTACCGCCCTGGAGTATCTCATGATCAAGCCCTTTATCAAGCCTTTCGACAAACTCATAAGCCTGTGAGATCTTCAGTGCGCGCCATATCTGCTCATCGGTTATATTATCTCCGCCCCACTTCATATTCTCACGGATAGTACCGCTGAAAAGCACTGCTTTTTGAGGAACGACAGCTATCTTTTTACGCAGATCGCCAAGGTTGTAATTACGGACATCTGTTCCGCAAACACTGACAACCCCCTTTGATGTATCATAAAATCTTGGAATGAGGTTGACAAGCGTTGATTTACCGCTACCGGTACCGCCGATAATACCGATGGTCTGACCTTTTCCGGCAGTAAATGATATATCTTCAAGCGCATATTCGCTGTTATCGTGGTAGCTGAATGACACCTTGTCAAATCTTACAGCCGGAGCAGACGGGTCGACATTTCCTTTTGTCGTTTCTTTTCCTTCTATTGACGGCTTTGTATCAAGCACCTCATTTACTCTTGCCGCGCAAGCCGCAGATTTTGTGAAGATAACGACAAGGTTTGCCACGACCACAAGCGCAAGCAGTATCTGATTCATATAGTTTACAAGCGCGATCACCTGACCTTGTGTGAGATCGCCTATATTTACCGAGAGCCCGCCAAACCATATAATTGCAACGATCGCAAGGTTCAGTATAATGGCATTGACAGGGCTTAACAGTGCTGAGATCTTACCCGCTCTGACAGCCGCCTTTTCAATATCCTCAGCGTTGTCTTTGAAGCGTTCCTGCTCATATTCCTGCTTTGAGAAGGCTCTTACAGCCCTTGCACCGACAAGATTTTCACGCGTTATAAGCGAGGTCTTATCCAGCTTTTTCTGTATCGACTTGAAGAAGGGGATAGTCCTTGTTGTGACAAGCCACATAACAATCGCAACAAGCGGAATAACGAGAACGAAAATCAGCGCCAATTTCGCATCTATCATAAAAGCCATGATAGTAGAGCCGATAACCAGGAAAGGCGCTCTTACAACCAGTCTTATCAGCATCGCAACAGCGACCTGCAGCTGATTTATATCAGAGGTAAGCCTTGTAATAAGCGATGGTGTACCGAACTCATCTACCTCCTTGTGCGAAAGGGTATTGATATGATGATACAGCTCACGTCTTAGCTCCGTGCCGAAGCCCTGCGATGCGACCGATGCCACATACTGGCATATCAGCGCGAACCCCAGTCCGCATACACCGAGCAGAACAAGCACTCCACCCATCTTCCATATATAACCGCTGTCCTTATTTGCAATGCCCACATCGATTATCTGAGCCATAACAAGAGGCACTATCAGCTCAAATACCGCCTCGGTCAGCTTGAATATAGGTCCGAGTATTACGTTTTTCTTGTATTTTTTTAGATACTTAACCAGTTTCCGCATATTTCACCGTCCAATAATAATGACACCGGAGCTTACTCCGATGTCATCAAAATTATTCAATAATTATCATCTGAGAATTTTTCTGATTTCCTCAGGAAGAGTGGTAGCAAAGCTGTCGCCTACCAGCAGGCTGATCTCGTCAACGCTCGTTGTTATGAGCATTACATCGGCGCAAATGTTTTCACAAGCCTCAAATACCTTAGCCGCAAAACCTGCCTGGTCTACCATTTCCTCGCTCTTGATAACGATCTTTACGTTGCCGCTGTTTACGCATGGCGTAATTCCGTGTACAGCCGTGATTTTAGGTAAAACAGTGAGCAATGTAGGAATATCATCATCGCTGAACGTAAAGCCGAATGAGAACATATCGGATTTTGGCGGTGTCTGAGAGATCATATCGATGTTGATCCCGCTTTCTGCTACCGCTGTAAGCGTAGTCGAAACAAAACGCTTTCTTGAGGGTACGTCTGAAAATGTCACGATAGACACGTTTTCGTATACTTTAATATCTGTCATATTGACCTCCGTTATACTTCGGAAAGAAGATCCGACATCTGATAAAGACCTTTTTCACAGTCGCTTAAGAATACTGCCGCATTGACAGAGCCGACTGCGAATACCTGCTTTGAGCCTGCACTGTGAGAAAGAGTGATGACCTCGTCACGTCCTGCAAATATCACATCGTGTTCGCCCACTATAGTACCGCCTCTTATCGAGTGCATACCGATCTCGGTCTTTTCACGGGGCTTTCTCACGCTGTGACGGTCATATACATAGTGCATCTTGTTGCCGAGCTCTTCATTTATCGCTTCCGCTATCATTATCGCTGTTCCCGAAGGCGCGTCTTTTTTGAGGTTGTGATGCTTTTCGACTATCTCAATATCAAACTGATCGCCGAGTACCTTTGTTGCACGCTTTGCAAGGTCAACAAGAAGATTTATTCCGAGTGACATATTGAATGTGAAGAATACCGGGATCTGATCTGCCGCTGCCTTTATCTGCTTTATCTGTTCTTCTGTGTAGCCTGTTGTCGCTACAACTACAGGAACATTGTTTATCTTGCAGTAGTCGAGCAGTTCATCAAGCAGTGAGGGGTGCGAGAAGTCGATTATTACATCCGGCTTTTCCGGTAAATCGTACATTGTTTTATATACAGGGAAGTCTGCATACTGCTCACCTGCAATATCAATACCTGCGATTATCCTGCAGTCATCTCTTGCGCTTACAATGTCATTTATTACTCTGCCCATTTTGCCGCAAGCACCTGTAATTACAATTCTTTTCATCTGAACGTCCTTTTCTTAAAGCTTACTTTGTAAGACCCAGCTTTTCCATAGAAGAGAAGAGCTTGGCTATCTTTGCGTCTTCCATTCTTATAAGCGGAAGTCTGCACTCGCCTACATTCTTGCCCATTATGTTAAGTGCTTCCTTAACGGGAATGGGGTTGACATCTATGAACAGATCGTTTGTAAATTCAAGGAGCTTCAGCTGTAACTCAGCCGCTTTCTTATAATCTCCTTCAAGACAGTAGTTTGCTATCTCGTGCGTTTCGGCAGGCAGACAGTTTGCCAGTACCGAGATAACACCCTTACCGCCGAGCGACATAATAGGAACTATCTGATCGTCATTGCCGGAATAGATATCAAGGTCGGTTTCAGCAGCTATCTTAGCAACAGCACTTATGTTTCCGCTTGCTTCCTTTGCGGCAACTATGTTGTCCTTCTTTGCAAGCTCCTTATACGCTTCCACAGAAATGTTAACACCTGTACGGCTGGGAACATTGTAGAGGATTATCGGCAGTTTTACACTGTCTGCTATTGCACCGAAGTGTGCAACAAGTCCTCTCTGCGAAGTCTTGTTATAATAAGGTGTCACAAGGAGCAGTGCGTCAGCACCGAGCGCTTCGGCTTCTTTTGAAAGCTGAATGGCATAAGCGGTATCGTTACTGCCTGCGCCTGCGATGACGGGAACTCTCTTTGCTACCTTTTCAACGCAGAAGCGGATACATTCCTTATGCTCCTCGTCTGTCATAGCTGCAGATTCGCCTGTTGTACCACAGACTACTATAGCGTCCGTTCCGCCGGCAATCTGCTCCTCTATACGATCTGCAAAATTATCGTAGTTGATGCTCCCGTCCTCGTTCATAGGGGTCACTATGGCTACTGCAGAGCCTGTAAAAATTGTCTTTTTCATCGGATACCTCCGTGTTCAATGAATCAAAATCAGTCGAAATAACCCTTTGCGGCATAAAGCTCAGCCATTTCAACCGCGCCGCCTGCTGCACCTCTTAATGTGTTGTGTGACAGGCAGACAAACTTGTAGTCGTACTGTGTGTCTTCTCTTAATCTGCCGATCGAAACTGCCATACCGCCTTCAAGGTTTCTGTGCAGCTTAGCCTGAGGCATATTGTCTTCTTCAAAGTAGTGAAGGAACTGCTTGGGAGCGGAGGGAAGCTCAAGCTCCTGGGGAGCGCCCTTGTATTCCTTCCAGATATTGAGTATCTCTTCCTTTGAGGGCTTGTTCTCAAAGCTTACAAATACTGCGGCAAAGTGACCGTTTGATACGGGAACTCTGAGACACTGTGTTGTGATTGCGGGAGCGGCAGCCTTGACGATCTTGTCGCCCTCGATCTTGCCCCATACCTTCAGAGGCTCCTGCTCGCTCTTTTCTTCCTCACCGCCGATGTAGGGGATAAGGTTATCGACCATTTCAGGCCATGTTTCAAAAGTCTTGCCGGCACCCGAAATTGCCTGATATGTGCAAGCGAGTACCTTTGTGATACCGAATTTGCGTAAGGGGTTGAGTGCGGGTACATAGCTCTGTATAGAGCAGTTTGACTTGACGGAGATGAAACCTCTCTTTGTGCCAAGACGCTTTTTCTGAGCCTCAACGATAGCCATATGCTCGTCATTGATCTCGGGGATAATCATAGGAACATCGTCTGTGAAACGGTTAGCTGAGTTGTTGGACATAACGGGGCATTCGTGCTTAGCGTAAGCCTCTTCAAGAGCCTTTATCTCGTCCTTTTTCATATCTACCGCACAGAATACGAAGTCAACCTGTGATGCGATCTTTTCAATATCGGCAGTAGCATCCATTATAACGATATCTTCCATAGCTTTAGGCATGGGCTTTTCGATGAGCCATCTTGAGCCGACAGCCTCTTTATAAGTCTTTCCTGCCGAACGGGGAGATGCGGCAAGCACCTTTACGTTGAACCAGGGATGATTTTCGAGCAGAACGGCAAAACGCTGTCCTACCATACCCGTAGCGCCGATAATACCTACATTGTAGTTTTTCATTTTAGTTTCCATCCTTCTTTTTTGCTTATAGCATATTTCTTTAAAAAAAGCCGCTTGTAAGTTGATTACAGGCGGCTTTGTATGCAGATGTGATAAAGTTGTGTGATAGCTCTCCACCTACAGCTTGACCGCTTGATGACAATCGTGCATATATTAGACACACGACCAGATACATAAGCTCCGACACTTATGTTCTTCGGCGACAAAGCCTTTTCCCGCTACGATCTGTCGGCAGATTGACGCAACGGGTACTCTTCTTTAATCGCACCTCTACCTGCTTTTTTTATATTATCATATTTAAAGCTGTTTGTCAATGGCGGAACGGTAAAAAATAATTTGATTTTTTTCCGTAAATGTGTTATTATAAAACAGTATGCAATATTCAGAAAGAAAAAGTGCGTGAAAAACGCAAAAACAGAGGAAAAACAATGCTTAGATCGGATTTTTATTATGACTTGCCGCAGGAGCTTATCGCACAGACTCCGCTTGAACCGCGTGACAGTTCAAGACTTATGAAAATTGATCGCATAAGCGGCGAAATAACACATGACCGCTTTTATAATATATGCGACTATCTTAAAAAGGGTGACTTGCTCGTTTTAAACGACTCCAAGGTCTTTCCGGCAAGACTTTACGGCGTAAAGCAGGAAACGGGTGCCGCTGTGCAGTTTCTGCTCCTGCATCAGATATCACATAATCGCTGGGAGGTTATGGTCAAACCCGGCAAAAGACTTAAAATCGGCACAAAGGTCGACTTTTCGGGAATACTTACAGCCGAGATAGTCGATTATGCCGAGGGCGGCGACAGGATAGCCGAGTTTACCTATGACGGCGACAGCATATTTGAAGTGCTTGACCGTATCGGTCAGATGCCGCTCCCTCCTTATATTACCGAAAAGCTAAAAGATAAGGACAGATACAACACCATCTATTCCCATGAGGTAGGCTCTGCCGCCGCACCGACAGCAGGTCTTCATTTTACTGAAAATGTGTTTACAAAGCTTAGCGAAAAAGGCGTTGATACGGCATTTGTAACTCTTCATGTCGGACTGGGCACATTCCGCCCTGTAAAAGAGGATAATATACTCGATCATAAAATGCATGTTGAGCATTACTCAATACCGCAGGAAACAGCCGATAAGATAAAGGCTTGCAGAGAACGCGGAGGACGCGTTATTTCAGTCGGCACAACAAGCTGTCGTACACTCGAATCTGCCGCATCGCTTGACCCGAACGGCGAGATAAAAGCCTGCTCGCACGATACGGGAATATTCATTTACCCCGGCTATGAGTTCAAGGCTATAGACGGACTGATAACAAATTTCCACCTTCCCGAAAGTACGCTTATAATGCTTGTAAGCGCATTCTTAGGCAGGGAAAAGACGCTCAACGCTTATAATGTTGCGATACAGGAGAAATATCGTTTCTTCAGCTTCGGCGACAGTATGATGATAATATGATCAACATAAGGAAAATAGATCTGCCTGAAAAGTGCAGGATAATTTGCGTCAGTGATATACACGCACATTATGATGAGTTTGCAAGGCTTTTGCGTAAGTGCGGCTACAATAATGAAAGCGACTATCTGTTCATTCTCGGTGATATTCTGGAAAAGGGCAGGCAAAATATCGAAACACTGCACTTTATACAAAAATTATCCCGCGACAAAAAATGCGTATGTATCAAGGGTAACAACGATACGATGGTATCGCGTATGGCGTTTGACGATGAAAAGGAAAAGTTTCTCGAAAGGCTTACATACCGCCCTGTAAACGCTTATATGCAAATGGCGGAGAGTATCGGTATTACCGATTTCACGACAGATTTTGATAACAAGCGTAATGCTGTGAACGAGAAATTCGACGGGGAACTGTCTTTTATAACAGAGCTTCCGCTTGCTATAGAAACAGAAAAGTACATCTTTGTCCATGCGGGAGTCGAAAATCGTCCCGATTGGGAAAACAGCTCAGAGCAGTTTGTCCTGTGCGCACCGTGGTGGATAAGAAGCGGTCACGCTCTTGATAAATATGTTGTTGTCGGTCATTTCCCGACCTATAATTTCGCAAGAGGAAAAAACACCAATCTGCCTATAATCGACAATGATAAAAAGATCATTGATATCGATGGCGGCTGTTCGGTAAAATCGGCAGGACAGATAAATGCTTTTATAATAACTAAGGACGGAGAAAGCTACAGCTATGACAATGTATTCGAGCCGTCCGAGCCGTGTGAAAAATGTACGGTCATCAAGGATTATACAGCCGCTCGGCATTATTCTTATCTTGATTATGAAAAGAGCGACCTTGAAATACTCGGCAAGTCAGACGGACTGGTGTCGGTGCGTGATAAGCACAGCGGCAACAGCGGACTTATACTTGAAAACTATATCGCCCAATGGGGTGACGGACATTATCACGGCTGGTCAAATCTTGATGCTTTTTTGTCCGTTGATAAAGGCGAAACATTCTGCGTTTATTATAATAATGAAAAATACTGCTACGGCATAGCACAAAGCGGAGAAGTAGGAATGATACCACTTGACTGCGTTGCCGTATTTAAGGAGAAATATGTTTAAAGTACTGAAAACAGACGGAGTAGCAAGACGAGGAGAATTTCACACCCCTCACGGTGTGATACAGTCGCCGTTTTTTATGAATGTCGGCACTTCTGCGGCAATCAAGGGCGGTATATCATCGCTTGACCTCAAAGACCTCAAGTGCCAGGTGGAGCTTTGCAACACCTATCATCTTCACGTTCGTCCGGGAGATGATATAATATATAAAATGGGCGGACTTCACAAGTTTATGAACTGGGACAGACCGATACTTACCGACAGCGGCGGATTTCAGGTGTTCTCGCTTGCAAAGCTCAGAAAGATAAAGGAAGAGGGAGTATATTTCAACTCCCACGTTGACGGCAGACGTATTTTTATGGGTCCCGAAGAAAGTATGCGGATACAGTCGCACTTAGCGTCAACTATAGCTATGGCATTTGACGAATGTATAGAAAATCCCTCGCCGTATGATTATGTAAAGAAGTCGGTCGACCGAACAACAAGATGGCTGCAGCGTTGTATTGACGAAATGGCAAGACTCAATTCTCTGCCCGAAACGATAAACAGACAACAGATGCTGTTTGCGATAAATCAGGGAGGAACTTATGACGATATAAGAGCCGAGCATATGAAAACTATTGCAAATATGAATGTTGACGGTGTGGCTATCGGCGGACTTGCCGTAGGCGAGCCTACAGACGTTATGTACAGGATAATCGAAACCGTTATCCCCCACGCTCCGACAGACAAGCCGCGTTATCTTATGGGTGTCGGCACTCCGTCAAATATAATTGAAGCCGTGTACAGAGGCGTTGATATGTTCGACTGTGTTATGCCGAGCAGAAATGCACGTCACGCTACCGTGTTCACATGGAACGGTATCACCCACGTTACAAATCAGTGCTTTGAAACCGATTCGTTACCGATAGACCCCGAATGTGACTGTCCTACCTGCCGCAATTTCTCAAGAGCGTATATACGACACCTTTTCAAGTCGGGAGAAATGCTCGGCGGAAGACTTGCCGTACAGCATAATTTGTACTTCTACAATACGCTTATGGAAAAGATAAGAGCGGCAATCGAAGAGGGATCATTTGAAGAATTCAGAAATCACTATTCGCCGCTTTTAGCGTCAAAACTTGTCTGATTTTCTTATAATCATCACATAAGGGTGATATAATAACAAACTATGATTTAAAGCGAAAAGGAGAACGTATGAAGCTTATAAATATAGGCTACGGCAACACTGTTAATTCCGACAGGGTAATAGCTGCTGTGAGTGCCGATGCCGCACCGGTAAAGCGTATCATATCGGCGGCAAAGGATAACAATACCGCTATAGATGCGACTTGTGGCAAAAAGACCAAAACGGTCATAATAACCGACAGCAATCATGTAGTTCTGTCGGCGCTTGATATATCACATTTCACAGACATTACTACAGATAAAAAGGGAGAGAACGAAAATGAATAAAGGATTACCTATAGTTATTTCCGCACCGTCCGGTTGCGGAAAGGATACGATACTTGAACAGCTTTATAAGAAGAACGCAAATCTTACTCAGTCTGTATCCGCTACTACAAGAGCAATGCGCGAGGGTGAGATCAACGGCGTCAGCTATCATTTCACGACTGTAGAAGCATTTGAAAAGATGATAGCAAACGGCGAAGTGCTCGAATATACGCAGTACTGCGGCAACTATTACGGCACACCCAAAAAAGCCGTGACCGATATGCTTGAACAGGGCAAGGACGTAATACTCAAGATAGAAGTTGAGGGAGCAATGAATATCAAAAAGATATTCCCCGAATGCGTACTTATCTTCATACTCCCGCCCTCGATGAGCGAGCTTGACAGAAGACTGAGAAAAAGAGGCACAGAAACCGAAGAAACGATCGCCGCAAGAATAGCTCAGGCAAGAAATGAGCTTCAATTTGCAGATAAATTCGATTACCTCGTTGTAAACGGCGAGCTTGAAAAGGCGGTAGATGATGTTAATACCGTTATTCTTGCAGAAAAGATGAATACAAAGCGTTCGCTTGCGCTTCTTGAAGAAATAAAGAAGTCATAATGAGTGACAGCCTTGATAAAGCTATTGTATCGGTAGTTGTCGACAAGGCGCTGTATAGCTTTGATAACGAGTTTGATTATTATCTGCCGCAGGGAGCAACAGTCAAAATCGGTCAGCGCGTAATAGTTCCGTTCGGCAAAGGCGGCAAAAAGCGTGTCGGATTAGTTACAGGCTTTAAGCAAAGCGCAGATTACAGCAGACTTAAAGAGGTATACTGTGTTATAAATGACGGAGTGATACTCGGTGACGAAGCTATACATTTGATGCGCTGGCTTAAGGATAACACATTCTGCACCTATTTTGACGCTGTAAAAACTATCCTCCCCGGAGGTATGGCGCTGAACATATCACAGAGATATACCCTCAGTGACGATTTCAGAAAAGCTCCCGACAGCTTTTCTCTTGAGCCTGCCGAGCAGGCGGTATCCGCAATGCTCCTCGGCTGTAAAAGCGACCGAGAGCTGAATGATATGATAGATTACGGCTTTGACGAACAGCAGAAGAAGCTCGTAAAGCAGCTTTGTGAAAAGTCGGTGCTGGCCTCTCTTGACATCATAAAGCAGAGAGTAGGCAGTGAAACCGAGAAGAACGTCAGGCTGACTGAAAGCTTCCAAAGCGGTGAATATGCTGACAATGGAGGAAAACCCCTTACCGCAAAGCAGAAAAAGGTTGCCGATTTTCTGGAAGAAGCGGTATCCGCTTCTGTGAAAGAAGTATGCTATAATTGCGTCGTAACAAATGCCGTTATAAACAATATGGAAAAAAACGGCATAGTTGAATGCTTTGATAATGAAGTTTCCCGTTCGCTTACAGCCGAAGCAAAGGCTGTAAAGAGCATTGACGATATAACACTGTCGGACGAACAGTCCACAGTGTACCGTGGTATGAACCAACTTATGGACAGCGGCAAACCACAGTGCGCATTGCTGAAAGGCGTTACCGGAAGCGGCAAGACCACCGTCTTCTTAAAGCTCATCGATAAGGCGGTAAAACAGGGAAGGACAGCGCTTATGCTCGTCCCCGAAATATCGCTCACCCCGCAGATGGTGCGGAACTTCACCGACCTGTTCGGAAGCAATGTAGCGGTTATCCACAGCAACCTGTCCCTCGGTCAGCGAACCGATGAGTACAAGCGCATTGAAAAGGGAGAGGCAAAGATAGTTATAGGTACAAGAAGTGCAGTATTCGCGCCGCTCGACGACATCGGTATAATCGTTATCGATGAGGAAGGCGAGCACAGCTACAAGTCCGAAAAATCCCCGCGCTATCAGGCAAGGAGCATAGCAAAGCAGAGGTGCTTTTATCATAACGCAACGCTCCTCTTAGCGTCGGCAACTCCCAGCCTTGAAAGCGCATACTTTGCTTCGATAGGCAGATACAAGCTGTTTGAGATGAAAAAGCGCTACAGCCAGCCTGTTCTCCCCGATGTGTACCTTGTGGATATGAAAGTGGAGGTCGAAACGGGCAACCGCTCAAACTTCAGCAGAGCGCTTGCAGACGAGATAAGAAACAATCTCCAAAGGGGCGAGCAGACAATACTTCTGCTTAACCGCAGAGGTTACAACACCTATATGAACTGCATCAAATGCGGTGAAGTATACAAGTGCCCGAATTGCAATATTCCGCTTACCTATCACAAAGTCAACAATTGTATGATATGCCACTACTGTGGCTATACCGAAGAGTTTACCGGCAGGTGCAAGTCCTGCGGCTCAAAGTTTATCTACAGCTCGGGAACAGGCACACAGCGTATAGAAGATGAAATTTCAACCTTGTTTCCGTCCGCAAGAGTCCTTAGAATGGACGCGGATACAACAATGAGCAAGTTCTCCTACGAGAAGAATTTTGATAAGTTCAAAAACGGCGAATATGACATTATGGTCGGCACTCAGATGATAGCTAAAGGACTGGACTTTGAGAATGTGACTCTTGTCGGTGTTCTGATGATAGATAAATCGCTGTATGCAGGGGATTACCTCGGCTATGAAAAGACATTTTCGCTTATAACACAGGTGGTCGGAAGATGCGGCAGAGGTTCAAAAAAGGGAAGGGCATATTTGCAGACATTCTCCCCGGAGCATTATGTTCTCAATCTTGCGGCGGACCAGAATTACGATGAGTTTTTCAGGCAGGAATGCGAGATAAGAAAAGCACTTCTTTTCCCGCCGTATTGCGATATATGTGAGATAGGACTTTCGGCAACGGAAGAGCATATATGCAAAAAAGGCGCAGACAGCTTTGTAAAGCTGTTTATGCAAAATCTTGAGGGTCACGGTATCCCGATAAGAGTGCTCGGTCCGTCAGCCTGCTCCGTTGCAAAGGTAAACGGTAAGTTCCGCTACAGGATCATTATTAAATGCAAGAACAATAAGGAGTTCAGGTCGGTAATGCAGGCGACTCTGCTTGATGCATATAAGTCGCCGGCTCTTGATAAAGTAAGCTTCTTCGCCGATATGAACGGCGAGATCATATAAACAACAGAAAGGATTTTTGAAATGGCAAAGAGAATAATTGCTAAGGACGGCGATGAGTCGCTCAGAAAAAGATGCAAGGACGTTACTGTCTTTGATGATAAGCTTTGGACGATGCTTGATGATATGTATGAAACCATGCAGGAGGCAAGCGGCGTAGGTCTTGCCGCACCACAGATAAGCGTACTGAGAAGAGTGGTTGTTATCGATGTCGGCGATGATCACGGCAGAATCGAGCTTATAAACCCTGTTATCACATCTATGAAAGGCAAACAGCACGAGCTTGAGGGCTGTCTTTCAGTGCCGGGTATGTGGGGCTATGTTGACAGACCCGCAAAGGTAAAGGTAAAGGCACAGGACAGATACGGCAAAGAATTTGATATAGAGGGTACAGAGCTTTTAGCGATAGCTCTGTGTCACGAAATCGACCATCTGAGCGGTATTCTGTTTACCGATAAGGCAGATGAACTGCTGACTTCCGAACAGCTTGAGGAACGTAAAAAGTAAGGGGGAAATCATTTGAACATAGTATTTATGGGTACTCCGGATTTTGCCGTATCGGCACTGGAGGAGTTACACAAGCATCATAATGTCATGGCTGTTTTCACTCAGCCCGACAAGCCTAAGAACAGAGGAAAGAAGATGCAGGCACCTCCCGTAAAGGAGTGCGCCGAAAAGTACGGTATCCCCGTATATCAGCCTTTGTCGCTCAGAAAGGGCGAGGATGCGGAGAAGTCGCTCGAACTTCTTAAACAGCTTGCTCCGGACTGCATTGTGGTGGCGGCTTACGGTCAGCTTCTTCCCGAAAGCATACTTGAGCTTCCGAAGTACAAGTGCATCAATATACACGCTTCGCTTCTGCCGAAATACAGAGGTGCCGCACCTATCCAGAAGTGCATCATAGACGGCGAAACAGAAAGCGGAGTTACAACAATGCTTATGGCAAAGGGACTTGATACGGGCGATATGCTGATGAGCAGGTCGGTTAAGATTACTCCCGATATGACCGGCGGAGAACTTCACGACAGCCTTGCGGCTACAGGCGGAGAGCTTATCGTGCAAACACTGAAGGCCTGCGAGGAGGGTACGATAAAGCCTGTACCTCAGGACGACAGTCTTTCTTGCTATGCAGGTATGATTTCAAAGGAAATGTGCAGGATAGACTTCTCGAAAAATGCAATTGATGTATATAATTTTATAAGAGGTATGTCGCCGTCACCTTGTGCGTATACTTTTATAGGAGAGAAAAGGCTTAAGGTGTATTTTGCGGTACTGACCGATATAACATCGGACAAGCCGTGCGGAACTGTAGTGAACGAAAATGACCTCACTGTAGTATGCGGCGATAAGAAATGTATAAGATTTACCGATGTTCAGGGAGAGGGCGGAAAGCGTATGAATACCGCAAGCTTTCTGAACGGCAACAAGCTGCAGCGTGACACTGTATTGAACTGATAGCGTCAAGCGGAAAGGAGAACGGATATGCCGGAATTTTTACTTTATTTACTGCTGATAGCAGCCTTTATCTTTTCTATATTTACCTCAGTCAATGTTAAAAGCACATTCAGAAAATACAACAGAATGCCGAGCTCAAGAGGAGTGTCGGCGGCAACGATAGCACGACAGATCCTTGACAGCAACGGACTTTATAATGTACAGGTTACAAGAGTATCGGGTGAGCTTACCGACCATTACGACCCGAGGACAAATACAGTAGCACTTTCTGCGCCGGTTTACGACAGCATTTCTGTAGGCGCTATAGGTGTTGCGGCTCATGAGGTCGGTCATGCGATCCAGTACGCCAAGAATTATACGCCTATAAAGATACGAATGGCGATACTGCCTGTGGCTCAGTTCGGGTCATCGGCGTGGATACTGTTTTTCATACTCGGTATAGTTTTCAATATCTCACTGCTCAGAGGCGTAGGCATCGGACTTTTTGCCGCAATAGTGCTGTTCCAGCTTATAACGCTTCCTGTTGAGCTGAACGCAAGCAGAAGAGCGCTTGCTACTATCAAGGATCAGGGCATACTGTTCGCTGAAGAGTACAAAGGCGCAAAGAAAACGCTTACAGCTGCTGCTATGACCTATGTAGCGTCACTTGCTGTAGCACTGTTACAGCTGTTAAGACTTATAGCAAGTTCAAGAAGAGATTGATTTGGAGAGATGAATGAAAACTGCCAGACAGATAACACTCGACCTGCTTATCCGTATGGATACGCAGGGTGCATACTCGAATATAATACTTGATCACGCATTTACATCAAGTGATGTTGACAAGCGTGATAAGGCGTTTTCTGCGGCGCTGTTTTATGGAGTGCTGGAACGCAGAATGACGCTCGACTATCTTATACGCTACTACTCGGGCATAGAATTTGATAAAATCAAAACAGCGGTAGTCGAAATACTCCGTATGGGGTTTTATCAGCTGTTGTTTATGAATTCTGTCCCGGACAGTGCGGCTGTAAACGAGTCGGTTGAATTATGTGAATATTGCAGATGCACACGCGCAAAAGGCTATGTAAACGCAATACTGCGTAGCTTTCTGCGCAATGAAAAGCAGATAGATTACGGCAATCTCAAAGACGAGGCTAAGCTGTCTATAGAATATTCCTGTCCCAAATGGCTTATAAAAAAGTGGAAAAACGAGCTTGGCGAGCAAAGGGCGATGCAGATGATACATTCAGGCTTCGGCAGACCTCCGATGTACGCCAGAGTTAATACGGTCAGATATTCTGTTGACGATGTGATATCGGAGCTTGCAAAAGACGGCATAACGGCAGTAAAGAATATGCTTATAGAAAATTGTATCGAGCTTTCCGCCACTAAGGGGATAGAGCAGAGCGTTGCACATAAAAAGGGAATGCTCCATATACAGGATATTTCTTCACAGATATGCTGTAAAATAGCCGCTCCGGTATTTAACGAAACAGTAGTGGATCTTTGCAGTGCACCCGGCGGAAAAACATTTACCTGTGCAGAGATGATGAACGACAGGGGCAGGATTTACAGCTATGATCTGTATGACGGCAAGGTTTCGGTTATTGCCAATAGCGCAAAGAGGCTCGGACTTACCATAATCACAGCCGCTGAAAATGATGCTGCTAAATTTAATCCCGACATACCGAAAGCGGACAAGGTCATTTGTGATGTGCCGTGCTCCGGGCTTGGAGTGATCAGAAGGAAACCCGAGATTAAGTACAAGCCTATGAAATTACTCGAAACGCTTCCGGATACTCAGAGAAAAATAATAAATAATGCCGCAGAATATGTAAAGCCGGGCGGAACGTTGATATATTCGACCTGCACCGTAAGTAAAGCGGAGAATGACGACATTGTCGATGAGTTTTTGGCGGAACACTGTGACTTTGTCCCGGTTGTAATTCCTCTTGGCGTAAAAGGTCTTGAAGAAAGCTATAAAAGAACGATGCTACCATGCGATATAAACGGTGACGGCTTCTTCACGGCAACTCTCAGAAAGGTAAAGTGACATACATCATATGGAAAAAATCGATATTCTTTCGCTCTCACAAGAAGAGCTGGAAGAAAAAATACTCGATATAGGCGAAAAGAAATTCAGAGCTAAACAGATATATGACTGGCTACATAACGCTAAAGTAGAAGATTTTAGCAAAATGACCAATCTATCTGCACAACTCAGAGAAAAGCTCAACAATATTTTTTGGATAAACTCACTAAAAATTCAAAAAAGACTTGTATCTAACATAGATAATACGGTAAAATATCTTTATGGTTTGTCTGACGGAGAAAAAGTTGAAACCGTGCTTATGGAATATAAGCACGGAAACAGCATATGTATTTCAACTCAGGTCGGTTGTAAAATGGGCTGTAAGTTCTGTGCGTCTACAAAGGCGGGATTTGTACGAAACCTGCTTCCGAGCGAGATGCTTTTGCAGATCTACGAAAGTGAAAAGGACAGCGGACGCAAGATAAATCATGTGGTGCTTATGGGAATAGGTGAGCCGCTTGACAACTTTGACAACGTTGTAAAGTTTCTGAAGCTTTTATCGGCAAAGGACGATATGAGTCTTCGTCATGTTTCTGTGTCGACCTGCGGGCTTGTAGACAGAATATATGAGCTTGCGGATATGAAGCTCGGCATTACGCTTTCCGTTTCTCTCCATGCGCCGACAAACGAGCTGAGAAGCTCGGTTATGCCCATAAACAACAGATTTTCAATAGAAGAACTTATGAAAGCGTGCAAGTATTACTTCAATACTACAGGACGCAGGATAAGTTATGAGTTTGCATTGATAGACGGCGTGAATGACACACGCGAGTCGGCAGATGAGCTTCTTAAGCTGCTTAAGGGGCAGAACTGTCATGTCAATCTTATTCCGGTAAACGAAATCAAAGAAGGCGTATTCAGACGCAGTGCTTCTGTAGAAAAGTTCAGACAGATGCTGATCGACGGCGGACTTAACGCTACTGTCAGAAGGACGCTCGGTGCGGATATAAGCGCCGCCTGCGGACAATTAAGACGGGATAACAAGTAAAGTGATATCAAGGGAGAACCATTATATATGAAAGCTTACGCAAAGACCGATATCGGTAATTGTCGTGAAGAAAATCAGGATAACTATTGGATAGGCGAACTTGCAAACGATGCTGTCGCTATAATTCTGTGTGACGGAATGGGAGGACAGAATGCCGGCGGCTATGCCAGTCTGACTACAGTTGACTTTATCAAGGACAGACTGATAAAGGGGTTCAGAAAGGACATAACCCGAAACCAGATAAGAAATCTGCTTATAACATCTGTTACTGCGGCAAACAGCGTGGTATATGATATGGCAAAGGCAGATCCAGATAAAGCGGGAATGGGAACTACCTGTGTAGCCGGGATCATCTTCAATGAAAGGGCTTATATTATCAATGTCGGTGACAGCAGGTGTTATTTTTTCTTTGACGATAATATGCAGCAGGTCACAAAGGATCATACATATATCAGAAAGCTTGTAGAAAAAGGCATAATTACTTACGAGGAGAGTAAAACGCATCCCGACAGAAACCGAATTACAAAGGCAGTCGGAGCTCAACCTTTTATTACTCCCGATTATTTTGAGCTTGATGTTAAAAAGGACGATATGCTTCTTTTCTGCTCGGACGGACTGAGCTCCTATGCCGAGGATACTGAGATAGCTAACGTAATAGCAGCTTCTCCTGTTGCTAAGTGCTGTGATCAGCTTATAGATTATGTCAATAAACACGGCGGACGCGACAACGTGACCGTAGCCGTGGTTTCAATATAAAACGACTTACCGTATGGGTCGCACATTAAACTGATACGGAGAAACGGTGGATTTTATGGATAACAATATGGACAATATGATAGGCAGACGCCTTGACGGTCGTTATGAGCTGCTTGAGCTTATCGGAACGGGTGGAATGGCTGATATCTACAAGGCGAGGGATATTACCGAGGACAGAATAGTTGCCGTAAAGATCTTGAAGAACGAATTTGCAGGCAGCGAGGACTTCCTCAGACGTTTCAGAAACGAATCCAAGGCGATAGCTCTGCTTTCACACCCGAACATTGTAAAGATATACGATGTCGGCTTCAATGAGCAGATACAGTTTATCGTAATGGAGTACATAGACGGAATATCTCTTGCCGAGTACATCAAGCTTCAGGGTGTTCTCAAATGGAAAGATGCGGTATATTTTACCGTACAGATATTAAGAGCTTTACAGCACGCTCATGACAGAGGTATAGTTCACCGTGACATCAAGTCGCAGAATGTTATGATGCTTCCCGACGGTACAATAAAAGTCATGGATTTCGGTATAGCACGTTTTAACCGGGAAACCGACAAGACGTTATCGGAAAAGGCTATCGGTTCTGTTCACTATATCAGCCCTGAGCAGGCAAGAGGCGAGATGACCGATGAAAAGAGCGATATCTATTCTGTAGGCGTAATGCTCTATGAAATGCTGACAGGTCAGAAGCCTTTTGACGGTGAAACACCTGTAGCTATCGCGCTCCAGCATATGCAGACTCCGCCTAAGCCGCCGCGTGAGATAAATTCTTCTATCCCGGAGGGACTTGAAGAGATCACGCTCAAGGCTATGCAGAAAGAGCCCTCAATGCGTTATCAGACCGCAGGCGAGATGATAAACGATATAGAAGAGTTCAAGAAAGATCCCAGCATAGTGTTTGAATACAAATACTTCTCGGCTGACGGTTCAACAAAGTACTTTGATAAAGTGTCCGATCCCAATGCTCCCGAGCAGAATGCGGCAAATGATACACTATCCGAAAGCGAAGAGGAAGAGGATAACGATCTGTACGACGATGATGAAGATGATGAAGAGGTAGAAGAAAGACGTTCGCCGCTTTTACCTATACTTTTTGCAGTAGCGTCTGTTTTCGTAATAATGACCGCATGGCTGATATTCTCGATCGTTACGAAAAACCTTGGAACTACCAGCGGAACAACAGATGAAATGACCATGCCTAACATCATCGGTATGACACTAGATGACGTAAAGGAGAAATATCCCGATCTTAACCTTGATATCGACAGACAGTATTCTACCGATTACAAGGAAAACGAAGTAATGGATCAGAAAACTCCCGCAGGAAGAACTATAAAGAAGAGCACAATAGTCAACATAGTTATCAGTAACGGTCCACAGAAGGTAGAGGTTGATGATTATGCAAACCTTTCTGCTCAGGATGCACAGATAAAGCTGGAGAAAAAGGGACTTAAACCAAAACTGGTTTACATCAATGATGATGAAGTTGCAAAGGATATTGTTATAAAGACAGAGCCGGCCGCACATTCTGAGGTATCTCAGGGTACGGTAGTAAAGGTATATGTAAGTAACGGTAAGCTTGTAAAGGCGGTAAATGTACCTAAGTTTATCGGTATGACAATTGAAGAAGCCCGCAAGGAGGCCGAGGACAAGAACCTCAAGCTCAAGGAAGTATCCGGCTCAAGCAATGAGTACAAGGAAGGCGAAGTAATAAAGCAGAGCATAGACGCTAACTCTGTAGTCAACGAAGATACTGAGATAGAGGTAACTGTCTGCGACGGTAAGGCTGTAAGCATCAAGACCGAGGTTTCGCTCGACCTGCCCTCAGACGTAACCGATACAGGTACATTCAAGTTTGAGTACTTCAAGGACGGTGTATCGTTCAAGGAAGAAGAACGTGATATGGCTGTAAATGCAGGCAAGACGATCACATTTGAGGTAAGCGGTTCAGAGCCTACAACATACACGATAAAGATCACTAACGTTGCAGACACATCACTCAGCGGCGTTCTTGCAGAAATAAACGTTGACTTTAAGAATGAAGATACAGAGCCCGATATAGCAAATTATAACAAGGATTTATTCAAAGAGCTTAAGTATAAGGAGCCGGAAACAACGATACCGGAAGAGCCATCGTCTGTTCCTGCTGTAGCCGTAAACGGCACTGTTTCACTTGATCTTCCGTCATCTGCTGCAAACACGGGTACATTTGTATTTACCTATACAGATACTGACGGTAATGTAGTAAAGGACAGCGAAACAAAGGATATGTCGCTTGCTGCCGGAAAAACAATCACATTTGATGTATCCGGTATGAGCAACGAAACAAAGGACTATATTATCAGGATTACAAATATCAAGGATGAAGAGCTTTCAGGTACTCTTGCGGAGATCCAGGTCGACTTTACTTCAGGCGAGGCAAAGCAGATTCTTAAATCCTACAATCAGGGTCTGTTCAATATACTCAAAGCAAGTGAACCGGCTACAGATGACAGTTCATCGGATGCTTCCTCAACGGATGCTCCGGCATCGGCAGATGAGCCATCATCTGAAGATATTTCAAGCGTTGATGTAACTGAATAATATGAGGTCTGCCTTTGGATAAACATAAATTTGAAGGCATTATAACAAAGGCTGTCGGCGGCAACTACTATGTAGATGTCTCCGACGGCGTTTTATGTTGTAATGCAAGGGGAGTATTTAGAAAAGAAAAAATATCGCCATGCGCAGGCGATAATGTAGTTGTATGCGTAGAGGAAAATTCCGTTCCGCTTATCACAGAGATTAAAGAGCGCAAAAATCATATAATCCGCCCGCCGCTTGCAAACCTTGACTGTGCATTGCTTGTAACATCGGCTGTTGATCCTGCACCTAACACACTTGTAACGGACAAGCTGATATCCATATTTGAAAGTAAGCATATAGAGCCGGTTATAGTGATAACAAAGCAGGACATATGTGACTGTGAAGATTTTGCTTCGATTTATCGTAATTGCGGATTTAAAGTATTCTATATGGATAACAGCACCGGAAACGGAATAGATGAGATAAAAGAGTATATCCGAGGCAAGCTTTCCGCGCTTATCGGAAACTCCGGTGTCGGAAAGTCCAGCCTGATGAATCATCTGTTCCCGGGACTTGAAAGAAGCACAGGCGATATCAGCAAAAAACTTGGCAGAGGACGGCACACAACAAGGCAGGTTGAGCTGTTCCGGCTTGACGGCGGCTATATTGCCGATACACCCGGCTTTTCAACGGTCGAGGTAAGCCGCTATGGATTTATTCCGAAAAATGAACTGCAATATTCTTTCAGGGAATTTGCAGAATATCTCGGCAAATGCCGTTTCAGAGATTGTGTTCATCTTAAAGAAAGCGGCTGTGCCGTAACCGAAGCACTGTGCGAGGGTAAAATAGAGCAGTCCCGCTATGACAGCTATGCAAGGATGTGCGAGGAAGCGGATAAACTCAACGAATGGGAGTTTAAGAATAAGTAATGAAAACCTGTTATATTATATGCGGCGGGCCTGAACCGTGCAAAACCGTAAGGATACCGAAGGATACATTTGTTATATGTGCGGACAGTGGCTATGACAAGGCATTTGCCGCCGGAATTACGCCCGACCTTATTCTCGGGGACTTTGACAGCATAGAAAGCAAGCTACCGCAGAATATCGAAATACTGCGTTCGCCGACGCATAAGGATGATACCGACACTATGCTTGCCGTAAGAACTGCACTTAGCAGAGGATACGACAGCATAGCGCTTGTCAGCGCCTGTGGCGGAAGAACTGACCATACGCTTGCGAATATCGCAACGCTGCTTTTTATACGTGAGCATGGAGCAAATGCATTCATAAAAGGCGACACGACAGATGTTTACATTCTTGAAGATGAGAAGATAACATTGCTACCAGATTTGTCAAGATATCTGTCGGTGTTTGCTGTAAGCGATAAAGCAACCGTATCCATTACCGGGGCAGAGTATCCGCTAAAAGATTATGTTATGGAGCGCAGCTTTCCGATAGGTGTCAGCAATGAGTTTATTGCTGATACAGATTGTACGGTAGAGATAAAAAGCGGACTGGCAGTTGTAATGACTGTAAAAAGATAAGTAACAAAATACCTCCCGACGGAATAAAGTGTAGTAACTTTAGCTGACGGGAGGTATTGTTTATGATGAGAAGGCGCAGATCGGGACGGTCAAAATTTCCTGCTTTCATACTCGGTCTTGCGGGTATTCTTATCTGCGTTACCTGTATGTCGGCTGAAACACTGCTTGTTATACTGTCCCTGCTGCTTATTGCGCTCGGAGTATGGCTGTTATTTTTCTGCTGAAAGAGAGGTACATATTATGAAAATCGTAGTTTGCAAAACACCGAGAATACTGGCGGGTTTTCTGAGACTGTTTTTTGGAATTAAAAAGACAGAAAGCTAAAGTACAGCCCTCGTCCGAATTTCAGACGAGGGCTGACTTTATGCCGATGAGCAAACATTATCGATATTTTCCGTTATTGATATTTTTCATAAACTGTCTGCGTGTCATCTGTCCTGTGCTGACTTTCCACGAGTCCTCCTGCTCAAGCTTCCAGTTGTTGTGATATGATGCGGGAATCTGCGGTTCGCAATTTTTCCATATTCCATATATAATCAGGCCGATAAATAAAACTATGAATGACATATTTTTCTCCTTTTCTCTGGTGTTGCTTCAGCGTTTTTCGTTACTTATATAATATCATATGATGTGTACGATAAAAAGGACAATATGGTGATATTAAGCTCCTGTGGTAATTTGTGTACTATAAGTTTTAGCGGAAACAATTTAAAAGGGCAGTGCCGCAAAGCACTGCCCTTAAGCCGTCGTTTAATATGCTCAGTCGTTGAACTTAGCCATAAGCTCCTTGATAAGCTCCTGAACCTTGTCTGCGGTTTCTTCAACCGGAACTTTATATGAGAAGCTCTTATCCCTTGCGGAAATTTCACAGCAGTTGTCCTTCAGGTTTCTGGGGCTTACAACAACTCTCAGCGGTACACCGAGAAGGTCTGCGTCTGAGAACATAACGCCTGCGCTTACCTGTCTGTCGTCATAGATAACCTCGGCACCTGCGTTCTGTAAAGCGTCATACAGCTTATCTGCACAAGCCTTTACATCTGCGTCATCTGAACGTACAGCGCAGATATGAACCTGCCAAGGTGCAATAGGCATAGGCCAGATAGGACCGTAATCATCGTGGTGCGCCTCGCATACCGAAGCCGCAAGTCTGCCGACACCGATACCGTAACAGCCCATAATAGGAGTCTTTTCCTCGCCGTTGCTGTCAAGGTAAGTCATACCCATAGTCTTTGTGTACTTTGTACCGAGCTGGAATATGTTTCCGACCTCAATACCTCTTGAAATAGAAATTGAGTGCTTGTGGCAGTTGGGGCAGATGCCGCCGTCAAGGATCTTTGCAAAGTCGTGATATTCAACATTTGCACAATCACGGTCGATGTCAAGACCTGTGTAATGGTATTCTTCCTTATTTGCACCGCAAGAAAGGTTGTTTGTATTCTGAAGTGAGGTATCAAACAGAACAGTCATATTTTCAGGAAGACCGACAGGTCCTATATAACCTGCGTTAAGACCACATTCTTCTGTGATCACAGCGGGGTGGATCTCACAGCCTAAGAAGTTGCGGAGTTTTGTTTCGTTTACGTCAATGTCGCCTCTAGTGAATACAACAACATAGCTGTCGTCTGCGTTTCTCTGATATACGACAGCCTTACAGCTCTTCTCCTTGGGAGTGTGCAAAAAGTCGCATATTTCTTCTATCGTATGGATATTCGGAGTATGAACAAGCTCCATAGGTGCGGAAACTTCATCTCTTGTATTCTCAATAATGCTGTCTGCGGCTTCCATATTCGCATTGAAACCACATTCGTGACAGCTTGCTATTGTATCCTCGCCTACAGGTGTAAGGAGCATAAATTCGTGCGAAATACTGCCGCCCATCATACCCGAATCAGACTTGACCGAGATTACCTCGGGAACGCCTGCGCGTCTGAATATGTTTTCGTAAGCCTTGTGGCACTTGTCGTAATACTGCTCAAGATCTTCCTGAGATGTGTGGAATGAGTAAGCGTCCTTCATAGTGAACTCACGGACTCTGATAAGACCGCCTCTCGGACGTGCTTCATCACGGAACTTTGTCTGTATCTGATAAATCATGAAGGGGTACTTCGTGTAGCTCTTGCCATATTCACGCACAAGATGCACAGCGGCTTCCTCGTGTGTCATACCGAGTACCATAGGCATTCTGTTACGGTCTGTAAAACGTAACAGCTCACTGCCGATGCTTTCGTATCTGCCTGACTCCTGCCAGAGTGAAGCGGGCATAACAACAGGAAACTGTACTTCCTGTCCGTCTATCTTGTCCATTTCTTCTCTGATGATCTGTTCAATCTTCTTTGTTATCCTCTTTGTGGGTGCGTATGACGAGAAGATACCGTTAGCCATATACTTGATATAGCCGCCTCTCACCATAATTGCGTGGCTGTCAATCTGACAGTCCGAGGGTCTTTCCTTAAAACGGTCGCCGACCAGTTTTTCAAGCTTCATTATGTTGTCCTCCTGAATTTCGGGCATAAAAAAAGCCCGAAGCATTAAATTTGCTTAGGGCGAAACATTGTTCCGTGGTACCACCTAAATTCGGTATAACCGCACTTGTATCTCTGTAACGGGAGAAACCGGTAACACTCATCGTGTACAGCTCAAAGACGGGTTCGATAAAACCTTGTCGGGAGCTTGCACCAACCGCTCTTTCTCTGTGACGCAGATTTATCTACTGTTTCTTGTCATAGCTTTTCTGTATGGTATTATTTTAGCACAGAGGAGAATGATTGTCAAGGGGGAAAAAGGGAACACCGCAGAGCATTTCCTCTGCGGTGTTATATTACCATTCTTTATCGTTATACGGTGTACTTTCTACACCCTGTGCCTGCAATCTTGCAACCATTTTATCAAGCTTTCCTTTCCACAGTTTTCTGAACCATTTGGTCTTGCCAAACCATTTTACAAGGGTTGGGCTTATTGCATAATATGTATGTATAAATGCCCTGCCGTACCATGTTTTTGCAAGTGTATTATCACGATAACGGCGAAGCGTCCACACCTGTGGGCAATCATATGAACCGTATACAGCGGTAGCAACATAACAACCACGATTCCATACATAAATATACGGTATCTTGAAATCAGGTTCTACAGCTTTTACTTTCTCTCCGTATTTTTTCATTTCTTTATTGAGTTCGGTGACCATTTCATTTGTCGATGAAACCTCAGTACCCTGCATAAAAGTTCGTATTGCCTGTACATTTTCTAGTATCAGAACGAAATTTTTAGAATAGCGTATATCATCAACAAATGACATAGCGTATTTTTCTACCGCACAACAATTTACGATTGAATTGATGAGCTTTAACTTATCACCGTAGTTCATAATTTTGATGTAATCGACTATTTGCTTTTGAATATTATTACATGCATTAAGAGCGCACAAGTTTAGAGCATCAGCAATTTTTTTATCGATTGATGTATCAATTTCAAGGTAGTAATCAGCTAATTTTTCATTAAATCGTTTTTTGTATTCTCTGATTATAGTAATAACTGTATACAATCTGTCACGCTTGTCATCTGAAGGATCCTTTACGAAATCATCGCATTCTATACCTGTTCCTCTGATTATTGCGTTTTCGAGTTTATCAACAACATTTTCGCGTTTATCAATAATATTATCGATTCCTGTTTCAACTCCACTTTCATCCAGCTCTTTTAATCCACTCAGTAAATGCCCGATTGATATGTCGATAAATTTCAGATCAGCGTCAATACAGGCTATTATAAAATACATATATGAGCACAGTAGATTAACATCGGATGAGTATTTGTAATAATCTGATGCATCCTTTAGTTGAAAAAACTCATTACACTTTTCAACAGCACTATAATAATCTGAACGGTCGTATAAATCAATGATTTCATCATACAGCTTATTAACCTTACTTGGTGATGATACCGTTGTCGGATTTTCCATTATAGTATTTACGCTGTTTTCTATTTCTCCGATCATATCAAAAATATATTCTGAAAAATTTTTTTGCAATTCAGCCTTTGTATATTCAGTACCGCATTTATTGCATACAAATAATTCGCCTTTTGCTTCAACGCTGTCCTCATCCCCGCAATTCTTACAATATGTTCCCATAACATCCTCCTAAATTTTTGCTTTTTAAAGCTATCCAGTAAAATATAGTGCCTAAAACATAGCAACATAAATCTATCGGATCGCTTACGGAATCCTCTACAAATAACGGTGCAACATACTCCCAGAATAAACCCGCTGTAAATCCGACAGAAAGTAAATGTACAAATCTGCTTACTTTGTATTTTCCGAAAGCCAGTATGATATTTACGATTGGCAGGAATACTAACTGACAAATCAAATCATTACAATAGCATTTCAGAAAATAGCTCAGATAAGGTATGTTCAAATCAGACAGAAAAATTTTATTTATCAAATACAGTTCTCCAAAAACGATTATTAACGATAAATTGAATTTTTCATTTTTAAGTACATTACAAATCTGCTTAGTTATATTCATATCAAAGAAAAGCAACAATAAGTAGTGCAGCAACTATAGCAACTATAAGACCGCCTATAGTTAGTCCGTTTCCGCCTTTCATAATATCACTCCTTCAATAAAGTTTAATTTATTTCTGTTATATTTCTATGCCCAAGAAGGCAAAGACTATCAGTGTAATCAGTACGGGTATACTGAATATGCCTAAATATAATAATAGCCCTTGAAAGCCTACCATGTTCTCAATAAACTTCATGATTCCCAGTCGGTTTCCGTTTTCGTCTTTTTTTAAGTAAAAGACAAGAGTAGTAATAAAATATCCGACTCCTATAATAGAAGCTAACGCTAAAATTACGACAATGAGCATCATATCAACACTTCTCCTTTTTATATCGAAAATTTATTTCGTTGCTTTACTGATAATTCTTTCTCTTTCTTTTTTGCAAATTTTACACCAAACATATTCCTGACCGATGTCAATATTCACATCATTTTCAGTTCCATATTGCTTGAAATCCGTGCCGTTATTCTTGACATACCGACAATTGCTTAAATGTAATTTATTTGTTCTCGGATTATAACAGTACATAATTAGTTACAACTCCTTTGTTAATTTCCAATCAATCAGTATTGCTAAATTCCAATGTGTAAGATTCGTTCAAGTCCGGTTCATAGAATGACATGCTATTTTCTTCATTTAAAAACCCTCCAACATTTTCAAACACGGATATATGATTATTTTAACATAATCATCACCGCATTTACTTTTTTCGACTTTATTATATCACAACTCAACGTTGTTGTCAACAACAAAATAGTTTTTTAAATTTTCCTTTTATTTTGGTACAATAAAGATAAAATAAATGCAGGAGGTTGTTATGGTTAAGAACTTACGGTTGTTAAGAGAAGAAAAAGGATATTCACAGCAAAAGCTTGCCGAAATGATCAATATATCACAGCAAGCGATATTCAAATACGAAAAAACCGATAATGAACCTGACATCTCCACGCTTATACGCCTGGCTGAGATTTTCGGGGTGTCGGTCGATTATCTCATCGGAAATACCGATATACGCGAGCCGCTCAATATGCAGTTACCGGATAATCTGTCTGAACAGGAGCTTACCCATCTGCGACAGTGGCGTACACTTCCGCATAATATCAAAAGCAGTCTTGATGTGCTTATTTCAAGCATACACACTCCCGATAAATTCATATAAATAAAAACACCGCAGAGCTTTTACCCTCTGCGGTGTTTTACGGAGTATGTTTGTTTATCTTTAAGTTGTATTCTGAATTTATGATGCAAGTGCCTTACCGAGCTCAACGCACTGCTCGGTTGCTGTGTCATCGGGAGCTTCGTTGCAGATAACGCATTCGCCTGCCATAACAGCGCCGTCAGCAATGCACTGTTCTTCCCAGTTTCTCATCCATTCGCCGTCGCCCCAGCCGTAAGAACCGAATAGTCCTACCTTTTTGCCTGAAAGCTTTGCTTCACAAGCGTTGAACATAGGCTCAAACTCGCTGTCCTCAAGCTGTTCGCTACCCATTGAGGGACAACCGAAAGCGATAGAATCAAACTGATCTACCATATCTGCTGAGAAGTCAGCCGCTGTGAATACGCTTACCTCTGCGCCTGCGCTCTTTGCGCCCTCTGCAATTGAGCCTGCCATAGCCTCGGTGTTGCCTGTTCCGCTCCAATATACTACTGCTGTTTTCATAATAAAAAATCCTTTCATAAATGTTCTTTATATTATGCAACTGTTAGCTGCACGATACTCCTGCCGTTTGCCCACATCTTTTGGTAGACAGCTCTGCACTTGTCAAATCTCGCAAAGGTGCGCATAGCCTCGCACTCATTGCAGTAAACCTTCCAACAGCCCGTGCACCGACTGTTCTTGCCTGCATTATCGATAAAGCCTATAACGTCCCCAAGCGGATATCCTAAGAATATCCCTATCTCGTGCGGAAAATCCTCACTGTTCATAAGCTTTTCCCTGAGAATGTCAATGCAGTATCCGATATTGGTATTCTCATAACCGTGACGCTTCATAAAGCGCGCTACACCCGGACGACTGAAATCTTCCGCAAGCTTTTCCGTTCTGTATACATATATCAGTGCCGTGTTTTCACGTCTTCTCAGTACTGTTACGCTGATGCCCTTGACGGACAGCTCCTTGTTCCAGCGGCTGACCGCATTCTCAAGCTCGCTTACATCACCAAATCTGCAATTGAACAGGTTAGCGGTTTTAAGAGATGCAAGAGTAGGGGAGCAGTTGTCGATCAGATACTGCTCAAAACAGCACCCTTTCATACTGCCGCGCTTCTTTCGGCTAAAAGCTGTGACAGTGCTACAACACTGCTTGAGTGAACTCTTGCCACGGGAACACTGTTGCGCTTTGCCTCCTGCGTTGCACTCAGCATCATTTTGTGCGATACTGTATTTGTAAACAGTATCAGCAGATCGGGAGTGCCGACTTTCTTTTTAAGAGAGCTGTTTTCCTTGACAAATACCTTAGCCTTGTCATAGCCGTAAGCCTTGCATATGTCTGCGTAACGGGTTTCCATTCGCTCGTTACCGCCGATTATTACTACGCTCATATATTATATCCTTTCTGTTGCATATTACCGCGTTAGGCTAAACTAACCATATCCGTTTAAATAAACGGCAAACTGCCGTTTATAATATCGAGTTGCTGTATGATAACCGCGTTAGCCTTTGCTAACTGCTTATAGTTTATCACACGTTATTTGTTTTGTCAATAGGGTTTGCATAATTTTTATAAAATTTCTTTGCATTAAGTACAAATTCAAATGCGGGTTCGCCTTTTAATAGCTTTTTCGAGTAAATACCGAGCGTTACCGGCGGCAGTCCTCCGATGGGTATGTATTCCAGCTTATCGTCATACATATACGGCATCATCGGGAAAGCCGTGATACCGAGTCCTGCCTTTGCCATTGCAAATGCTGCCTCACAGCCGTTCGCAAGCAGTACGTTGCTGTTATTCGGCATACCGAGCTTCATATACCCTTCCATTGCCGCATCGGGACATTTGTGCCTTTTTATAAGTATAACACGTCTGCCGTTTATATCTTCGATGTTTATTGTCTGCTTTTTTGCAAGAATATCATCTTTGCGGCAAATAAGCATGACAGGGCATTGAACCAGTGTCGTGAAGCACTCCGCCTTAGGTGTTTCATCATCTGACTTGATGGCGATAATCAGCTGTACCTTGTTTTCTTCAAGCATATTATCAAGCGATTTGAACGGCATCATAATAATTTCCGGCTCAAAGCCCGGATATATCTTTCCCATAATTTCAAGTATCGGCACTATAACATCAAGCTCAGTCTGATTATGTACACCTACTGTCAATGTCTGCTTTATCTCGCTTGCATTCGTGCTCAGCCTGTGTATTGAGTTCATAGCTGTTCTGAAAATGGTTTCCGCGTCCCCGATAAAGCTCAGCCCCTCTTTGGTAAGCTGTACGCTCTTGTTAGTTCTCAGAAACAGTCTTACACCAAGCTCCGCCTCAAGCGATGAGATCTGATGACTGACAGCCGGCTGGCTTATATTCACCATTCCTGACGCCTTGGAAAAGTTAAGTGTTTCCGCAACCGCAAGGAAGCATTCAAGCTGAGTAGTATTCATAACAAGCTCCTTTTTTAATTAACGATAAATATTCTTTATCGATTATAACATATTTGTATTTTACATTCAAGACTTTTTGGTGTATTATTATCAAGGATCTAAACTGTTAGTACGTTACTGATAAGGAGGTTAACTGTTATGACTGAAACCGAAATCCAGTCAATGATGATCGACAACAAGACAATAAATCAGCGCATTGAGAACAGTCTGAATGCGATTTTCGCAAATATTGATATAACAGCGGCACAAGGCAGAGTACTTATGTACATTGCAAATTGCCCCGACAGAGAAATATTCGCTGCAGATCTTCACAAGCACCTGTGTATATCAAAACCATCTGTGTCTGCACTTATAAAGAAGCTGAGAAAATCGGGATACATCTGTTGTACCGGTTGCGAAAGTGATGAGCGTTATAAAAATCTTGCCGTAACCGAAAAAGGCAGAAAAGTCGCCATGCTGATATCACAGCATATGAGAAATACAGAGCAAGAAGCATTCCGCACTTTTACGGAAGATGAAATGTCAGAGTTTATGCGGCTTCAGAAAAAGCTGCTGAACAATATAAGTAATATGAATACAGAAAAACTGAAAATGGAAAGGATGACGGATTAAGTGAAAGAGCTTTTAAGACAAGTAAAACAATACAAGAAAGACTCTATCTTAGCTCCCGTATATGCGGCACTTGAGGTCGTTATGGAGGTCATAATCCCCTTTGTAATGGCGCTGCTGATCGATGATGGCGTAGAGAAGGGTGATATGAACAAAATTGTATTATATGGTGCACTTATGATAGTTTTTGCTATTATAAGCCTGTTTGCAGGTATGATGGCAGGTAAATATGCCGCAAGTGCGTCTACAGGCTTTGCCTGCAACGTCAGAGAAGCAATGTACCGCAACATACAGCGCTTCTCATTCTCAAACATCGACAAGTTCAGCACAGCAGGACTTGTAACCCGTATGACGACTGACGTTACAAACGTACAGAACGCATATCAGATGATAATAAGAATAGCAGTCAGAGCGCCGCTTATGCTGATAAGCAGTATGGTTATGTGCTTTGTGGTAAACGCTGATATGAGCTTTATATTCCTCGGCGCAATAGTTTTCCTTGCGGTAGTTCTTGTGATAATAATGCTCAGAGCTATGAAAATATTCAATGTAGCGTTCACAAAATATGACGATCTGAATGCAAGCGTTCAGGAGAATATCTCAGGTATAAGAGTAGTAAAATCATACGTCCGTGAGGATTACGAGAACGAAAAGTTCAAGAAAGCCTCCGGCAATCTTTATAAGATGTTCAAAAAAGCCGAAAGCACCCTTGCTTTCAATAACCCTGTGATGATGCTTGTGATCTATGCATGTATTATGGCGATCTGCTGGTTCGGAGCTAAGTTTATCGTTGTTGACAAGACCTTGCAGATAGGCGAGCTTACATCGCTGTTCAGCTATGTTATGGGTTCACTTATGTCGCTGATGATGCTTTCGATGATATTCGTAATGATTACCATGAGTGTGGCAAGTATGCGTCGTATATCTGAGGTTCTGAGCGAGCAGCCCGATCTTGCCGAGCCTTTTGCTCCTGTGGAGATTATCGCTAACGGTGATATCGACTTTGACAATGTGCATTTCAGATACCATAAGACAAGCGAGGAGGAGGTCCTCACCGATATAAACCTGCATATAAAGTCGGGTGAAACTATCGGTATAATCGGCGGTACTGGCTGTGGCAAGACCAGCCTTGTAAATCTTATCAGCCGTCTTTATGACGTACAGCAGGGAAGTGTAAAGGTAGGCGGCGTTGATGTCAAGGACTACGATATGAAGTTCCTGCGTGATCAGGTATCGGTAGTACTTCAGAAGAATGTATTGTTCTCAGGAACGATCCTTGATAACCTCCGCTGGGGTAACGAAAACGCTACCGAGGAAGAATGTATTGAGGCTTGTAAGTGGGCTTGTGCAGATGAATTTATCGAGCGTTTCCCCGATAAGTACAATACGGTTATTGAGCGTGGCGGCACAAATGTATCAGGCGGTCAGAAGCAGCGTATATGTATAGCAAGGGCACTTCTCAAAAAGCCCGCCGTACTTATCCTTGACGACTCTACAAGTGCGGTCGATACAGCTACAGACGCTAAGATAAGGGCGGCTTTTGCAAAATGCATACCCGGTACTACAAAGATAATTATTGCACAGCGCGTATCAAGCGTTCAGGATGCCGACCGCATAGTCGTTCTTGATGACGGCAGAATAAACGGTGTCGGCACTCATGATGAGCTTCTTGCAAATAACGAAATCTACAGAGATATTTACGAATCTCAGACAAAGGACGGCGGCGACTTTGACCGCCCTCAGAATTAAGGAAGGAAGCGTAACGTAATGGATAAAAGAAAAATGGGACCGCGTCCCGATGTTTCACCGAAGGAACAGGTAAAACTGCTCGGAAGAATTATTAAATACACATTCAGCCATTATAAATTCTCATGTATCTGCGTTGTTGTATGTATTCTTGTGCAGGCAGTAACCACACTTGTCGGTATGCTGTTCGTACAGTCGCTTATCGATGATTATATCAAGCCTATGCTTGAAACAGGCAGTACAGACTTCACGCCTCTTGCGTATGCAATGCTCAGACTTGCGATAGTTTACGTTGTCGGTCTTGCGGCATCATACGCATATAACAGGATAATGGTAAATGTAGGACAAGGTACGCTCAGAAACTTCCGTAACGACCTGTTCACCAATATGGAAAAGCTCCCGATAAAGTATTTCGACACACACCAGCACGGAGATATAATGTCGGTTTACACAAATGATATCGATACTTTCAGACAGTTTATCTGCCAGAGTATTCCTCAGGTAATCAACTGCGGTACTACTGTTATAATTACACTCGTTTCGATGATAGTAATGAGTATACCTATGACGATACTTGCTGTGGGCATGGCGGCTCTGATGCTTGTCGTAACAAAGAAGCTTGCCGCAAAATCAGGTAAATATTTTGGAAAACAGCAGCATGATCTGGGCGAGGTCGACGGTTATATAGAAGAAATGCTTGACGGTCAGAAGGTAGTAAAGGTGTTCTGCCACGAGCAGGAGGCAATAGACGATTTTGTAAAGATAAATGACAATCTCAGAAACAGTGCGTATAAAGCAAATAAGTATGCGAATATTATGATGCCGATAAACGCTAACATAGGCAATATCAGTTATGTTTTATGTGCGTTACTGGGTGCAGTGCTTGCAACAAACGGCTTCGGCGGTCTTACTCTCGGTACTATTGTTTCATTCTGTACGCTCAATAAGAATTTCACAAACCCGATCTCACAGCTAAGTCAGCAGATGACATTCGTGATAATGGCCTCCGCAGGTGCAAAGCGTCTGTTTGATCTTATGGATCAGAAGCCTGAGCATGATGACGGTTATGTAGAGCTTGTAAATGCCGAAATTGATGAAAACGGCAATATTACGGAGGTCGATCACCGAACAGGCAAATGGGCGTGGAAACACCCTCATAAGGCTGACGGTACGGTATCGTATAAAAGGCAGGAGGGCGGTATCGTCTTTGACGGTGTTGACTTCGGATACACTGACGAAAAAATGGTGCTTCACGACATAAAGCTATATGCAAAGCCCGGTCAGAAGATCGCATTTGTAGGTTCAACCGGAGCAGGAAAAACTACCATAACCAATCTTATAAACCGCTTCTATGATATTCAGGACGGTAAGATAAGATATGACGAAATCAATATAAATAAGATAAAGAAACCGGAACTGCGTAAGTCGCTCGGTATCGTTTTACAGGAAACCAATCTGTTCACTGGTACTGTAATGGATAATATCCGCTACGGCAAGCTGGACGCAACGGATGAAGAATGCATAGCTGCCGCAAAGCTTGCAAATGCCGATAGCTTTATAAGAAGACTACCCGATGGCTATCAGACTATGCTTACAGGTGACGGCGCTAATTTAAGCCAGGGTCAGCGTCAGCTGTTATCTATAGCAAGAGCGGCGGTTGCAGATCCGCCTGTGCTTATTCTTGATGAAGCAACATCGTCGATAGACACGCGTACAGAAAAGCTGGTACAGGCCGGTATGGACGCTCTCATGCACGGCAGAACAACGTTCGTTATCGCTCACAGGCTTTCGACCGTGCGCAACTCCGATTGTATTATGGTACTTGAGCAGGGCAGAATTATAGAGCGTGGTACTCATGATGAGCTTATCGCTCAAAAAGGTAAGTACTACAGCCTTTACACCGGCAACTTTGCGGAAGAAACAGCCTGAGTGCCGATTCGGCACACCAAATTTGCTGTTCCTGAAGTAAGTGATTTGCGTACTCCTTTTGAAAAACAGGTAATATAAGTTGAATACACAAAAAATCCGCTGTTTTATAACGGCGGATTTTCTGCTTTATTGTTTTGGCAAAAATCTTGTTTCTGCTTCTTTGGCTTATTTGATATTCATTTCGTTACAAGCTTAGAGATCATAGTGAAATTCTGACCTCATCACTAATTTGACATTTATCCCTTTATATTATATAATAATATTGAGCATTTTGACGAAAGTCGTAGCGTTATGTCGAAATTTTGTCGAAATAACACGAATTGTGTCAAAATACGAATATATGATAAAATTACTCCTTCAAATTTCTACATATTGGGCTTGGGTGTTTGGAATTTCGTTTTAATTTTATCAAATCGGACTTTGTTTCAAAGAAACTGAAAAAAATTGGTAAAATCGCCTTGAATTATTTTCCAGTTTATGTTATATTATAGAAGCAATAAAACTATGGAGGTAAGAAAATGTCACAATCTATCAGAGTACTTATAGGGGACGATTCTTTAGAGCTGGGTATATCGTGGGCTACGGCTTTCAAGGAAGCCGGAATGTATGCAATAACAAGACCGAAATCAGGAAAGGTGCTTGTTGAATATGTGCTTACGGAGCGACCGGCAGTTGTCATACTGGACGCAAAAACTCCGGGTCTTGATGTATGCGATATAATCAAGACAATAAAGAATAATGTGGATTATAGCCCTGTGGTATTTGTAACTGCAAATTACGATTCGGCAAAAGTTGAATTTGAGGTAATGGACGCAGGAGCAGACTATTATATGCTCCGTCCGTTCGATTCAGAAACACTTGTGTCGAAAGTGCTTTCCGTTTATAATGATAAGCTTGCAGGCAAACGTAACACTCTTGCTGATGAGTCGGATATAGAGTGCGTTGTAACGGAGATAATCCATCAGATAGGTATACCTGCACATATCAAAGGCTATCACTATCTGCGTACAGCAATCATACTTTCAGTCGATGATCCCGAGATGATTAACTGTATCACTAAATTGCTTTATCCGACTGTAGCGCGTATGTATGATACAACACCGTCAAGAGTAGAACGTGCTATCCGTCATGCTATTGAAATAGCTTGGGACAGAGGAGATGTAGATACGCTTAACGGATATTTCGGTTATACGATCCACACATCACGCGGCAAGCCGACAAACTCGGAGTTTGTAGCGCTTATTGCCGATAAGCTCAGGCTCAAATACAGGTGCACTGCGTTGTATTCAAGGCGAAAAACAGCTACACCGTCAAAAGAATCGGTGGTGAATGTATAACTAGTGTTTGTTAAGAAAAATAAGGCGATACAGTACACAAGAACCACAAACGGTTTGTGCCGGGTATCACCTTAACATCAGATATATACGGGCAATGTTCTCAGTCTTCCAGTGCTGAGTACATTGCCTGTTTTAATGTTCTGAGCGGACGTATGCCGTTTCCGCCGCAGACCTGAATAAAATACATAAATGTCAGGTCATTTTCCGGATCATTGCAGAAGTAATTACCTGTCCAACCGTCCCAGCCGTACTCTCCGATATTGCCGACGGTTGTAATTTCGGGGTCGGTAAGAGTTCTCATAAGTCCACCGTAGCCGTAACCGATACAGGAATCCCAATTGAACGTCTTTTTCTGTTCAGGCGTGATTATGTTGTGTGATATAAGGTCGACCGCCTTTCGGCTGATTATGCGGGTATCTCCGTATTTACCGCCGTTTAAAAGCATCTGAGCAAATTTCTCATAATCATTTGCGGTGGAAACAAGACCTGCGCCGCCTATCTCAAATTCAGGACGTTTTGTATACTTATATACAAGACCTAAGTGCTGCCAGTCGCACGGGGCTAATTTTCCGTCCTCACCTCTGATATAGATCTCGGCGAAGCGGTCACGTTTTTCAGTCGGTACATAGAAATCGGTATCGGTCATGCCGAGAGGCGCAAATATCTCATCTTTCAGAAAATCACCGAAACGTTTTTTGCTGACGACTTCAATAATAGCGCCGAGTACATCGGCACATACGCTGTAGTTCCAGCAAGTACCTGGTTGTGCGAACAACGGTATTTTACCCATTTCGTTGCACATATCAACGGTTGAATAAGTTCCGTTTCCTGAAAAGACTTTTTCATAGAATTTGTCGAACAGATCTGCCATTTTTTCGCCTGCGGGATTTGTACCGCGATCGGGGTACATAAGTCCTGCGGTCATTGTAAGAAGGTCGAGTATCTTTACCTCGCGATTTGCAGGAACTATACCGTCTGTGGTTTCTACTTTCTGATCCTTGAAGCCTTCAAGATACCAGCATACGCTGTCGGACAAATCAATAAGTCCTCTGTCGTAGAGTATCATTGTTGCTACAGCTGTGACGGGTTTTGTCATGCTGTAAAGACGATAGATAGTGCTATCGGATATTTTGAGTCCGCGCGCCGTATCTGCCATGCCGAAGCATTTATCGTATACGCGCTTACCGTCCTTGATTATTCTTAAATGACCGCCGGGTATCATACCGCAGTCAACCTGTGACTGCATCATTTCATCAAGACGGTAAAATTTGTTGTTTTTCGGATAATTCATAGTAACTCCTGTTTGCCGAATGGCTGTTATTTTCTGATATATTGTAGCATATCCGCAGAGGAAATGCAACGGTATACGTTTAAATCCAAAAAAGAACAGCTTTTTACCGCTGTTCCTTAGATACTATTTACTTAATTTCAAGTGAGTCGATAACCTCTGTTATAAGGTCCGGAAATGTTTCGTCTTCTGATGACTGTGTGAAAGAGAAACAATATGCGTCTTCTCCCGACTGTATCATATACTGCGTGATAGTTGTCTGCTTTGTCACCTGTGATACCATACCGGTGAGTTGCATATATACCGCCTGTTTGCCAGCTATCTCGGTGTGCTCGAATGATACGAGCTTGAAATTTTCCATTGTAGCGGCATAGGTGGCTGTCATCTGATCTGATGTCACATTTTCTATCGGGCTGTCAGTTTTGCTGACAACGAGGTTGAATTTGTTTTCGTCTGTTTCGTCCTCAGATGCAAACTGATACGCAAGAGATGCACTGACAAGCTTCCAGCCGTCAGGCATTTTGAAAGACAGCTTTTCATTTGCAAGCGTGAATTTTCCGTCCTTTACGGGTTCGTATGTTACTGATGATACTGTGCTTTCGGTGTTGCCGGAGGCTGAAGGTTTATCTTCGGTTGTACTGCTGTCGGAATTATCGGCAGAGTTGCCGTCCGAGTGAGTAGAGGAGTCTACATTTTCTGCGCTACCGGAATTTTCGGTATTATTGTTGTTTTCCTGCTCGGATACAGAGGTAGAACCTCCGATATCGGCATCTGATGATGTATCGGAAGAAGTCTGTGAAGAGCTACAGGCTGTAAGTGCCGCAGTGCAGGAAAGTGCAAGAGAAGCGGCTATCAGTTTTATATATAATGATTTCATTTTTTGTTAAATCCTTTCAGGGGTAAAGTGAGTCAAAATGGCTTTGCAAATGATATTTTAGCACATCACAGGTAAAAAGTCAAATACAGAGCCTGTTAAATGCCTTTTGTGAAAGAAATTTCATTTAACCGTCTTTATTGCAACACATCTGAAAGGTGATGCATATGATGTCAACAAATCCGTGCGTTTTTCATAGACTGGTATAAAACATATCGGAGGTAATTATGGAAAAATGTACATTCAGCATAGTCACGCAGAAGTATCTTGTATGCAGTGAAAAGATACTTAACAACATGATCTCAAATATGAGTAATATAAGGATAAACGACAGTGTATCGGCTGATTTTATTGTAACTATGATACCCCACCATGAGGCTGCTATTAAATTTTCTGAAGAACTGCTTAAATATACTACCGATATATGTCTTCAGGAGACAGCACAGAAAATAATAAACGGTCAGACTAAAGACGTAGAAACGATGAGGGAGATATTTTGCGGCTGCAGGAGATACAGAAACGATCCGCAGTCAATGTGTGCTTACAGAAGACAGTACGGTACCGTAACGCAGAATATGTTCAGTCGAATGAAGTCGGCGTGTCCCGACAACAACATCAATATAAACTATATAAGGCAGATGATACCGCATCATGAGGGCGGCATAGCAATGAGCAGGAATGCACTCAGGTTCAACATATGTCCTCGGCTGAGACTCATGCTGAATGAAATGATAGAGTCTCAATTTAAGGGTGTGGAAGAGATGAAGAAAGTCATGAAATGTTATTCGGAATAAAATTCGGTAAGCGGCGGTGAAAAGCTTCTATCGCCGCTTTAAGTTTTTCATGAATATTTCTATAACACAAAAACTCCCGTTGCAGTATAAAGCTGACGGGAGTTTTTGTTATTTGAAAGGAGACGAATGCATTATTTAATTCAACGCTTTACGTTGAATGCGTTTATACCGGGATAAACAGCGCTGTCACCGAGCTCTTCCTCAATTCTTAAGAGTTGGTTGTACTTCGCCACACGTTCGCTTCTGCTGGGAGCACCGGTCTTTATCTGGCAGGTGTTAAGCGCAACCGCGAGGTCTGCGATAGTTGTATCGGCGGTTTCTCCCGAACGGTGAGAAGAAATTGCGGTGTAGCCCGCCTTGTGAGCCATCTTTATAGCTTCAAGCGTTTCGGAAACAGAGCCTATCTGATTAAGTTTGATAAGTATTGAGTTTCCGCAACCGAGTGAAATACCCTTTGAAAGTCTTTCGGTGTTGGTAACGAACAGGTCGTCGCCTACAAGCTGTACCTTGTTGCCGAGTTCGGAAGTGAGCTTTTGCCAACCCTCCCAGTCCTCTTCATCAAGCGCATCTTCTATAGAGATTATCGGGTACTTTTCAACGAGGCTTTTCCAGTGAGCGATAAGCTGTTCAGATGTGAACTTCTGTTTGCATTTGGGCAGGATATATTCACCCTTCTTTTCGCCTTTCCACTCACTTGAAGCGGCATCCATTGCTATCATAAAGTCTTTACCGGGCTCATATCCCGCATTCTTAACGGCTTGAAGAATGAACTGTATAGCCTCTTCATCGCTTGCAAGGTCAGGTGCAAAGCCGCCCTCATCGCCTACAGATGTAGCAAGTCCCTTAGATTTGAGAAGTGCCGCAAGTGCATGGAAAACCTCGGCGCACTGTCTTAATGCTTCTTTGAATGAAGGAGCACCGACAGGCATTATCATAAATTCCTGTACGTCAACAGTGTTTGCCGCATGAGCGCCACCGTTGAGAATATTCATCATAGGAACGGGGAGTCTGTTTGCGCTTACACCGCCTAAAAATCTGTAGAGAGGGATTTCAAGAGAAGTTGCCGCAGCTCTTGCCGCAGCAATAGAAACTGCAAGAATAGCATTTGCGCCAAGCTTGGACTTGTCCTTTGTGCCGTCGGCATTGATCATCGCTTTATCGACTGCGTAGGTATCGCAGGCATCAACGCCTCTGACGGCATTGTTTATAATCGTATTGATATTTTCTACTGCCTTTGTAACACCCTTGCCGCCGTATCTTGCCTTGTCGTTGTCGCGCAGCTCAAGTGCTTCAAACTCACCTGTTGAAGCACCGCTGGGCGCTGTACCTCTTGCAACAGTGCCGTCTTCAAGATATACCTCAGCTTCTACTGTAGGGTTTCCTCTTGAGTCGAGTATTTCTCTTCCTATTACTTTTTTGATTGCTGTACAAATCATTGTAATCCTCCGTTTGCCCGCTTTTGAAACCAATGCACGTTGTATAGTATCGGTAATTTTTCAGGGTTAATACTTATCGGGCGGTTAAAATGGGTTAGCGTTAACTAACTAATGAGAATTATATCACACTGTTTTGCAATAGTCAATAGGTTTTGAGAAAAAAGTTAGAATAAACTAACTTCATACTGATTTTCTGCCCCTCCGAATACCGGAGGGGCAGAGGTTTATTCAACTATAAAGTCGAGCTTTTTGACGTTTGTATCCTGCGAGAATGTTATTACATTGTACATAAACAGAACGTTTTCGTAATCTTTTGGATTTACACCGATATTTGACAGATCGCTGTTTATATATCTGAGGTCAAGTACCGTTATATGGCTATAGTTTTTAGTAAGGAACGGTATTAGAGAGTGCGCATAGCTGTCTTTTATTACTAGCAGATTTCCTTTATCATATTCTTTTGGGATCTCGCTTTCAATATCTATCCGAGGTACGTTCTGACCGAGAAATGTGGAATATTTGTCCTTTACATTAAGAAATTCACGGAAATACAGACTGTTATATGAGCTGTCGGGTTTTGCACCGCTCTTGTAGACGGAAACCTTTACCTGTGGCTCATTGTTCGCCAGTGCGTAAATGTCGATAGTGTCGGGTGTAATGCTGTTGTCGAGTGTCTTTGAGTAGAGAGTTCCCCTGAACTCGTTAGAAGCGTGCTCAACGCTGAATTTGTCTTCGCTGTAGGCAGTGAAGTTCATAGCAGATGCAGCAGATTTATATCCTATATATGCACCGTAGCTCGTCCAGTGATGGTCGGTACGGTAGTATATATATTCGTTTTTAGCCGCAAGCAGTCCCGAGTACACGTCTATACCTGTTATATTGGGCAGGCTTTCATAGCAGCTCTTGATGAACAGCTTCTGATCGGCAGCCCCGCAATTCGCAGGGAGTGTGTCACTGTATATTTCCTGTGCGTTAGGAGCAAGCATAAAGTACATTTTTATCTTAGGGTACTTCTCGGCGAATTTCTCCATTGCCGAAAGATTTTTGTTTACGCTGTCGACACTGTAGTCGCCGGTTCTCCATGACTGCATCATTCTGCCGTCCTCGGTAAATATTCCCTTTATCTCTTTTTTACCGAGTATGCGGTCAAAGTCATTCATAAGCCCTATCCATTGCTCACGCATGACTATTCTGTCTGCAAAAAAGTTTTCGAATTTTGTCATAAATGACTTGTCGGTTACTGTATCAAAGTTCAACTCCGGCATTTTTTCAAGATATCTGTTTTCGTTTTCGCTGAATGCATTTTCAGGTAACTGTGCGCTTGAAATGATTGTTGCAACAGGTACTGTGATCGAGATAAGAGCAAACAGTCCGATGAGCAGGATTTTATAGATATTCTCTTTTTTCATTTTGTCTGTTCCTTTCTCAGAAATTAAAATACAGGAACGGGTTATATGTCTGGTCGACAAGATATGCCGCGCACATAACGAACATTCCCATGATGGCAACAATTCCGCCGTAGTTTATGATCGGTGGGATTTTCTTTTTTATAAATTCCACCCCAAGTTTAGGCAGGTTGGTACATCCTATTATGCAGATTATGAACGTAATTCCGTATGTTGCTATCTGGTACATTGCGGTGCTGTCTATAAACGGTGTGCCGCCAGCGCCGAACATATTGGCTATATAAGCGGCGGCTGTGGGTAAGTCAGCCGTATCGAACAGTACCCAGCCGAGTATTACAAGCAGCATTGTATAAATGTGGCAGAATACCGCCGGAATTTTCTGCAACCACTTTCCGAGAAAAAGTTTCTCAAGGATGATAACAATACCATAAAGGGAACCCCAAAGTATGAAGTTCCAGCTTGCGCCGTGCCAAACACCTGTCAGAAACCATGTTATTGCAAGATTCATAATTGTTCTGGGCATACCTTTACGGTTTCCTCCGAGAGGAAAATAGACATACGATTTGAACCAAGAACCAAGTGTGATGTGCCATCTTCGCCAGAATTCAGAAATACTTTTAGAAAGATAGGGATAATTGAAATTTTCGGGAAAGTGGAAGCCCATCATTTTACCAAGACCTATTGCCATATCCGAGTATCCTGAGAAGTCAAAGTAAATCTGGAATGTGAATGCAAGTATTCCTAGCCACGAGCTTACTACCGATACCTGAGAGATATCCGTGCCCTTGACCGCCGTCCATAATGCACCTATACTGTTTGCAATCAGTACTTTCTTAGAAAGTCCGATGATAAAACGTACGATGCCGTCATATATGAGGTCAATAGTAATGCTTCTGTCGTCAAGTTCTTTTGCCACATCGTCATATCTTACGATAGGACCTGCGACTATCTGCGGGAACAGCGTAACGAATGCCGCAAAGCTTATCGGATTTTTCTGCACCTTAACATTCCCCATATAAAGGTCTATCGTATACGACATAGACTGGAATGTGAAGAAACTTATACCTATAGGTAGCATATTCATTGGCAGGAAGTCTATACCAAAGAAGTTCATATTGTTTATATCGATTATCTGACTTCCGGCTATTGCGTTGATGTTTTCCGCGATAAATCCGCTGTACTTAAACACCCCGAGAAGTCCGAGGTTCATTACGACCGACACTATGAGGCATATCCTGCGAGGGAGTTTTTTCCCCTCAAAGTGATTCATCACAAGTCCGGCAAAATAGTCTATCATCGTTGAAATAAGCATTACAATGACATATATCGGCTCACCCCATGAATAGAAGAGAAGTCCGCTGAGCAGGATTATCAGGTTCTTGCCTTTTTTGGGCGTAATATAATATATCAATAGGGTTATCGGCAAGAACAGATAAATGAATATCGATGTTGAAAATACCATAATTAGGTTACCTTTCAGTTGTCTGATTTTCGGCAGCGCTGACTGCCTTTTCATATTCTTCTTTTGTGTACAGCCTGTTTATTACTTCAAGCATAGTATTGGTGCTTAGTATAGGCGGCAAACCCAGAGCTACGAGAACTTTACGGCGCTTTTCAGCACTGCCGGGAAAGCCTGCCATACCGCCCTCCATCATATCAGCTTTGGTAAGGAAGTCCTCTTTCTTGCAGTTTTCTGCAGTAACACCCGCTTTTAACAGCGCATCGCGCAGGATATCGGAGCTTATACCTTCGACTCCGAGATAACCCTCGGCAGATGGATTAAGCTTGCGCTTTTCTTTACCTTTTACCTGCGGCACGAATACGTTTGTGATCTTTCCGCCTTTACAGCAGCCTTTTATATGATTTCTTATACGCAGTCCCGCTGTGTCGCTGTCGGTAAGTATTACTATCCCGCAGGTCAAAGCAAGAGTACGTATTAGCTCTGTTTTTTCTTTGTCCTTATATATGCCGAAGCCGTCTGTTGTGATTATTACGGCATCTAGCAGGGAAGAGAGCTTTATTTTATCGTATTTACCTTCGACTATCACTGCCTGATTTAATTTTATCAATAGTACGCCCTCCTGCTCTTTTCGGGAGAAAGCTTTACTATCGTTTCTTCAAGCACGGTTCTGCCGTTTATGGCAGAAGTCTTAAGCAAATGATCGGCATTGAACAGTATATCAAGGCAGCTTCTTATATGTGTCATATCAAGCCGTGAAACCAGGTTCATTGCTTTTGTCACAACGAATGTACGGTTCTTTGCGTAGCCAAAGTCTTCGGCAACCAGTGATGCAGACTTGCCTGTACTTTGTGCCGCTTTAGCGCGATAGAAGTCAATGTAGTTTGACGAGAGTGATGCGAGTATCACGATAGGGTCTATCTTCTGTGCAATAAGATCGTCAAGTATAAGAAGTGCCTGCTTGCGGTTACCCTTGGTAAGCTCTGCCGCAAGCGAATATATGCTTGTGTCAAGCTGCTTTATAGTCAACTTGTCTATCATTTCGGCGGTTATCTCGCCTGTGCCGACATAACTGCACAGCTTGTCGGTTTCGGCAGAGCTGAGCGATAAGTCACACAGAGTAAGCTCTGCTATATGTTGAGCGTTAGGTCGGGATATCACGCAGCCGCGTTTTGCCGCTTTTTTCATGATAAGTTCCGTGACCCTTGCAGGAGTAAGATGCGTAAACTCGCATACTGCAGCGTTTTTCTGCTTTGAAAGAGCGGTAATAAGCTTTTTGTTCTTTGCTTTTTTTATCTGTTCAGAGCTTCCCGTTATGCTGATTATGACGGTGCACTCATCGGGTATGTCTTTAAATGAGGAAAGTATCGTTTCTATGGCGTTCTCATCAAACTTTTCCATATCAAGGTCGCTGATAAGCACGACCTTTTTGTCGGAAAACAGCGGCATACTTTCTATGCTGTCTGTAAGAACGTCAACGGGGAACGTGCTGCCTAGCTTTGTCAGGTTGATATCGTTTCTGTCTTTACCTATAGTTGTGTCAAGAAGTCGGTCGGTGTAGGTCTTTACAAGAAATCGCTCATCGCCGTAAAGATAGTTTATGCGGCTGATATCTCCGCTTTTTATGGCAGATGATAGTTTATCCTCATCATACTTCATATTATCGCTCCTTTCTATCTGTTTACTGTTCGGACGGTCATTCCGGCGGCGGTAACAGTTATTTTGCAATCCGTGTAATACACTGATACACAGTTTTTGCTTTTTGAGTATCTGTTTATGAAAAAGCATGGAGCGGATGAAGAAACAGATTTGCTTTTGCCCCACAGAATATTAGCAGTATTTTCTTTTATATTTCTGACATCTGAGATGTTTATCTGTGTATCAAATGCTGTGAGCAATACCGAGTTATTTTTACAGTCAAGTGAAAAGTATTTGCCGACAATACCGTTATTGTCGTTGCAAAGTGATACAGCAGATGAAAAACCGCTTGCCATGCCGATAATCTCATCATCATAATCATCAAGGCAAAGAACAGTAAGGTCTGAAGCGGTTTTATTTCTGTCAAGTATTTCGCTTCTTATTATGTTGAGCTCCTTCTTGTCATTTCCGATAAGAACGGCAGCTGAAATATCATCGGAGATTACAACGACAGAGCCGTTGTTTCCGTCACTGTGAAGAAGTATTTCTACATTGTTCATCGGCAGAAGCGGAAGCGTTGCATTTATCGCTGTAAAGCACAGCGCGGCAGTCAGCAAGATTGCCGTTATATGTTTTCTGCGAGTCAGTATGATCGCAATTACTGCGGCTGTGAGAGTAACAATAAGTGTTATTATTACAGTGAGTGAGTCACAGCTGAAATGCAAAAAAGGTATAGTTGCAAAGAACGAGAACACCGCACGCATAATATCACAGCAAAAATGTGCTATGACGGCAATTGGTGTGAGAAATCCACCTGTCAATGCAAAAATAAGCATCGCTGTAAGGCACGCCGTGAAAAGCGGGAGCACGATAACCGATACAAATATGCCGGCAAGTGAAAACGTACCGAAATATACAGCGGACAGCGGTATGCCGGCAAGTGCCGCGCATATTGAAACGCACAGCGTATCGCAAAGCTTTTTATTAAGCCGTGGAAATAAACCGGTAAGCTTTTTGGATACACCGGGAGCGGCAGCACCCGCACCGAGCGTTGTTACAGCCGACAGTATAAGTCCTGCGTCAGTGCAGGATAGTGGATCAAAAAGCGTTATAACCAGCACCGCAAGACCTACAGAGGTTATGCAGTCGCTCTTTCGGTAGAAAACCGCACCGATATTCGATATGATGATCATTATTCCGCTTCTCATAACCGATGGTGTAAATCCGAAAAAGGTCATAAAGCACAGCGTCAGCAGTATTGTTAGCAAAAAGCGCACTCGATATGCCTTTGCTGCGCCCGATGCGGATAACACTGCTATAAGTATCGTCATAATAAGCGTTAAGTGCATACCTGATACTGCTGTCAGGTGAGCAACGCCCGCCGCCTTGATATCATAGTACAGTTCATCGGAAAGCGTACTTTTATCACCTGCGAAAATACCTTTCATAAGTGCTCCGCTGTCATCGGAAAACTCTGCATCGATTTTGCTTATCAGATAACTACGATAGTTGTCGATGAATGACAGAGGATAACTGCCTTTTGTTACCGTGATATCACTTTTCAGCGTTGCAGACAGCGTAATGCCGTCTGAGCGGTATCTGTCGGCGATTGCGTATGCTGCAGTGTTATAAAGCTTGCTGAGCTCTGCATCAAAGCGGAGCGTGTCGCCTTTTTCTGCGTTTATATCGTCTGAGTAGAGCAGTATACCTACCTTGCCGTTTTCGGTGTTGCTTTCAAGTGTAAAAATTGCACTTTCTGTGCCTGTTGTCTTTTTTGAAGTTACGGTTGCGCTTATATCATATGTACCGCCCAAAAGGGGTTCTGCCGCTTTGTCAAGCTGTGAAGATACTGCAAAATATACGGCAATACCAATTGCACAGCAAAGCAGTACAGCGGTAATATCATATTTTTTCGGTATAAGTGCCACCGTAACTGCTGAGAGTACAAGTAATATTACTCCACAAATGAGAAAAATTGCAAATTTTATGAAAATTGAGGCGAAAATCAGTCCTATCAGATATGCTGCTCCAACAGCCGCTAATTTCCGCCTCACGATTATTTACCTTTTATGCAAGCTCAACGCTCAGCTTTTTGCCGCCAAGTAGATGGAAATGAAGGTGACGTACAGTCTGTCCTCCGTCTTCGCCTACATTGGAAACAAGTCGCCAGCCGTTGTCAAGATTGAATGACTTTGCAAGATGCTTAGCAACCAGCATAATGTTCTTTACAACACTGACATTACTTTCATCAAGCTTGTCTGCACCCTCGATATGTTCTTTGGGGATTATAAGAATATGTACGGGTGCCATAGGGTTGATATCCTTGAAAGCTATGACTTTATCGCTTTCGTATACCTTTTCCGAAGGAATTTCGCCTGAAATTATCTTACAAAAAATGCAGTCCATACTTTATTTCCTTTCCGGCATATTATCAGCCGATCATATTTTTAACTATATCGGTAAGAGCAAGAAGTGCTTCATCGATCTTTGTTACATCTGCGATACCTGCCATAGCTGTATCGGGCTTTCCGCCGCCTTTACCGCCGGCGATAGCCGCGATTTCTTTAACAATTTTGCCCGCGTTTGCACCCTTTGCTACAGCTTCGGGGCTTGCGATACAAAGGAAGTTGCCTTTGCCGTCTGATACACCTGCAAGTACAGCGATGAACGAATTGTTAGCGTCTTTCAGCTTGTCGCCGGCTTTTCTCAGACTGTCGCCTGTTACACCGGAAAGCATAGCGGAGAATACCTTTATACCGTTTACTTCTGTTGCACCCTCTGTTACATTCTTCATCTGGCTCATTGAAATAATACCGTTAAGGCGGTCTATTTCAGCCTGCATAGTGTGCATTTCATTCATTATGTTTTCGCACTTCTGCATTACGGCAGAGGGGTTGGCTATCTTCAGAACCTGCGCGATATTTGTAACCATCGCCTTAGTCTGGTCATATGCCGAAAGCACGTTGTAGCCTGTTACTGCTTCAATTCTTCTTACGCCCGAAGCTACCGATGTTTCGGAAATTATCTTGAACAGACCTGCCTTTGCGGTATTGTCAAGATGAGTACCGCCGCAGAACTCTGTTGAAACATCACCTGCCTGTACTACTCTTACAATATCACCGTACTTTTCACCGAACAGAGCCATTGCGCCCTTCTTGCGTGCTTCTTCGATGGGAAGTTCCTCGGTTACAACGGGGATACCTGCAAGAATCCAGTCATTTACGAGCATTTCAATCTTTTCAAGCTCTTCGGGAGTAACTGCGCTGAAGTGGCTGAAGTCGAAACGGCATCTGTAGGGATCTACAAACGAGCCTGCCTGATGAACGTGGTCGCCGAGTACCTTTCTGAGCGCCGCCTGTAAAAGGTGAGCACAGGTGTGGTTTCTGGCTGTAGCCATACGCTTCTTTTCATTTACAGTTGATTTTACTGCATCATCTGTATAGAAGCAACCGCTTTCAACATGGCAGTTGCAGATAAATTGTCCTGCGCCTGTCTTCTTGGTGTCGATAACCTGCATTACGTTTTCGCCTGCCGTAATTGTACCGCAGTCGCCGACCTGTCCGCCGCTTTCTGCATAGAAAGGTGTAACGTCAAGAACAACGGTTACCTCGTCGCCCTCGTTGCAGACATCTGTAACCTCGCTGTCCTTTATCATAGCAAGGATCTTGCTGTCGGCGGTAAGCGACTTGTAGCCTACGAATGTAGTTGTAAGTCCGCTGAGCGCATTGGCCGTAGCTTCGTCCCAGCCGCCCTTGAATGCCTGATTTGAGCGTGCCTTTGCTTTCTGCTCGTTCATAAGCTCAAAGAAACGCTCTTCATCTATACCGATATTCTTTTCCTGAAGTATCTCTCTTGTAAGGTCAACGGGGAAGCCGTATGTGTCGTGCAGCTTGAAAAGGTTTTCGCCGCTTAAGATAGGCTTCTGCGTATCGTCTGCGGAAAGCTCTTTTACAAATTCGCCGAGTATCTGCATACCCTTGTCCACTGTCTTTGCAAAGCTTTCTTCTTCTGTTTTTATAACTTTCTTTATATATTCTCTCTTTTCGTCAAGCTCAGGATAAGCAGAGAGGTTTTCGTTGATAACCGTGTCACAGATTTCATAAAGGAAAGGTCTGTTTACACCGAGCATTCTGCCATGTCTTGCGGCACGTCTTAACAGACGGCGCAGTACATAGCCTCTGCCCTCGTTTGAAGGACGGATACCGTCGCCTACCATAAATGTAGTAGAACGGATATGGTCGGTAATAACACGGATAGAAACGTCTGTTGTGGGATCATCGTGATAATTAACACCTGCAACAGAGCAGATCTTTTTCATAATGTTCTGGATCGTATCTACCTCAAACAGGTTGTCAACATCCTGCATTACGCAGGCAAGACGCTCAAGACCCATACCTGTATCAATGTTCTTTGTTGCAAGCTGTGTGTAGTTGCCCTTACCATCGTTATCGAACTGAGTGAATACAAGATTCCATATCTCGATTATTCTGTCGCATTCGCCTGCCTGTTCAAAGCTTTCAAAAGGACCGTACTTTTCGCCTCTGTCGAAGTGGATCTCTGAGCAAGGTCCGCACGGACCGCTTCCGTGTTCCCAGAAGTTGTCGGCTTTGCCGAGCTTGATTATTCTGTCGCGGGGTACTCCTACCTCATTAGCCCAGATATCGCCCGCTTCATCGTCTTGTTCATAAATAGTTACCCAGAGTCTGTCTTCGGGGATCTCAAGCACCTTTGTGAGATACTCCCACGCCCAGGCAGTAGCCTCATGCTTGAAATAGTCGCCGAATGAGAAGTTGCCGAGCATTTCAAAATATGTGCCGTGTCTTGCCGTTTTACCTACATTGTCGATGTCGGGTGTTCTGATACACTTCTGACAAGTTGTTACACGGTGTCTGGGAGGCTCTTCAATGCCCTGAAAATACTTTTTAAGAGGTGTCATACCTGCATTGATGAGAAGTACAGAGTTATCTCCCTGCGGCACGAGCGGAGCCGATGCCATTCTCAGATGTCCTTTGCTCTCGAAAAATTTTAGATAGCTTTCTCTAAGATCGTTAAGTCCTGTCCATTTCATATGATTTATGATTCCTTCCGTTTATCATCAGGGACGCAAAAAGCAGTACCCGATTTTTAGTTGAACATACATATTTAATTATATCCGATTTTGGCAAAAAGTCAATATTTTTTTGTGATAATGGGCAATCGATAAGGAATAAAAGAAAATAGCACCCGATAAGAGTGCTATTTTAAGAATTATTCTGTTGCCTGTGGATTGTCTTCACTGTTGTTTTTTGTATCTGAAGAATTTTCACTTTCTGAAGCGGGGACAGAACTGTTTCCCGTTTCGTTTTTTTCATTCAGGTCAACTCCGAATGCCTTTGCCGCAGTGCCGATAAGCTCGGTTATCCTGCTGCTCGGACGTTCAAAATATCTGTTTTCAAGAACCGTAATCTTACCGTCCGTTACCGCTTTAAGCTCCGAATAGTTTTCATCGGATATCAGTGTATCTTCGCCTATGATATCGCTTACGAATATAAGGTCGGGCTGATTTTCGGCAAGATCTGCCGCCTTATATGTATAGCCGCTCGCGCTTTCTGCAATATTTGTGCCGAAAAGGCTCAGAACAGCACTTTCAAACGTATCTCCGCCTGCCGGAGTATTAGCGGCTGTAACATATATGAATTTCTTTTTTGTCTTTTTTATCGCGGCAAGCTGCTTTTTTATCGGTGCAAAAGCTTTTTCTCCTGCCGCTTCACCGTCAAACAGTCCGTTCATAGCAAGTCCGAAGAACTTATACACATTTTCAAATTCTTCTATGCTTCTGGGCGAGGGGATAACCAGCACTTTGATACCCTGTGCTTCAAGCGATATCTTATCCTTGGTTACGATAGGGGTCGCTGTGATGACTAGATCCGGCTTCAGCTTTTTTATCGCTGTAATGTCCGGGTTTGCACTGCTCGCCGCCTTGGGGAGCTCTTTTACGCTCTCCGGGTAGTCGCAGTAGTCGCTTACTGCGGTTATTTTTTCTCCGTATCCCATTTCAAAAAGTATCTCGGTGTATGCCGGGGTAAGCGATACTATCTTTTCGGGAGCTTTGGTTATCTCCGTATCGTTAAGTGTTACCGGGAATGCACTGAGCGGTTCACTGCTTTGCGATGAACTGCTTTCTTCGACAATTGCGCCCGATGATTTTCCGGGGATCAGCATAATATTTTCACAGCCGCAGAATGTGATCGTAAGTGCCAGCAGAGCAGCTGCCGGAATTATAAGCTTTCTTTTCATGTTACATTTTCTCCGGGTCGATGCCGAGTGCAAGCTTTGACTGCAGACTGTCAGCAAACTGCCTTGCTATTCTCGGTGATCTGCCGTTACGCTTAAGTGCAAATCTTTCCGCGCATCTGTCAAGCTTGTCCTTATCTATTACAATTCCTCTGTCGAGGATAAGACTGCGTACAATTTCAAGGTATGTTTCCTTGTTTGGCGCAAGGAATGTTACAAACAGACCAAATCTGTCGGACAGCGACATACTCTCGTCAATTTCATCTGCACTGTGAACATTATCGCCCATACGACTGCTTTCGGTTTCCTTGATGAGATGACGGCGGTTTGTGGTTGCGTATATCAGGATATTTGACGGTCTGCCGCATACTGAACCTTCAAGAACCTTTTTCAGCACACCGAAGCCCTCTTCGTTCTCACTGAATGACAGGTCGTCTATGAAAATAATAAACTTTAGCGGGCTTGCGCTGAGAGTTTTATACAGTGTCGGCAGGCAGGCAACGTCTTTCTTGTCCACCTGAACTATACGCAGGTTTGCATATTCGTTCAGCAATGCCTTGACTGTTGAAGATTTACCTGTACCTCTGTCGCCGTAGAGCAGAGCGTTGTCTGCGGGGTGACCTGCTATGAATGCTCTTGTGTTGTCAACGATCTGCTTTCTTTGTGCTTCATATTTCTTAAGATCCGACAGGCGTATGGCATCGGGTTTTTCGATGGGTTGGAGTTCACCGCTGTCATATACGAAAGCTTTATATTTTGCGTAAATTCCGCTTCCGTTTTCGCTGATGTGGCGGACGAAGTATTCCGCGTTGCAGTCAAAACCGCCTGTCACATATTCCGGAAGCGAGAAGATGAAATTCTCATTGAACTTCTGAAAGAGATAGTCTTTCAGCTTATGTGCAGACATCTTTGCAAGCTCTTTTATTACAGATACATCATATTCAACGGCATAAAGCTTGCCGGTATCTTCCTTTTTTATATAGCTTTCGATAAGCTTTGAGTCTGCGTATGTAAGAAGTTCGCGCAGATAGTCCGCAAGTGTCTTGTCATGCGTGAGCAGATATCGCGCTATATTTGTATATGCGTCTATCGCTGTGCATTCATCATCGCTTGCGAGCTGTTCAAACTGTCCGATAAGATAATCGCCGCTTATGTCAAATGCGGTAAGAGATCTTAATTTGTGTGCTGTTTCTTTCATTGTTTTGCCTTTCCTTTTCGTCCTTTATATATCCTGCTGTGCCGTGTTTCTTATAAGCTCCAGCATATTGTCAAAATCTTCGAGCGTTGACAGACTGCCGCACATATTGCGCAGCTTAGCCGCCCCCGGTCTGCCTTTGAGATACCAGGCGGTATGCTTGCGTGCTTCCTTCATTCCGATATATTCGCCTTTATCGGCGCAGAGCAGTCTTATATGCTCATTCATGATATCAAGCTGTTCATCGGGGGAGGGCGCAGGTAATGTTTCTCCGGTTTCAAGGTAATGCTTTATCTCGGAGAATATCCATGGTCTGCCGCAGGCGGCTCTGCCTACCATCACAAGGTCACAGCCTGTGTAATCGTACATATGCTTACAGCTTTCGCCGCTGTCGACATCTCCGTTTCCTATTACAGGTATACTCAGCGCCTGTTTTACCTCTGCAATTATATCAAGGTCAGCCTTTCCGCTGTACATCTGATTTTTTGTCCTGCCATGAACGGCAACCGCCGATGCACCGCTTTCCTGTGCCGCACGGGCGACCTCAACCGCATTTACACTATTTTCGTCCCAGCCTTTTCTTATTTTGACAGTCACGGGAATATCTGTTGCTTTTACGACAGCCTCAACAATTTGTCCCAGAAGAACGGGATTTTTCATCAGTGCCGAACCTGCACCGTTTCCCGCAACTTTCGGAACGGGACAGCCGCAGTTTATATCTATGAAGTCGGGAGCATACTGTGCCGCTATCACTGCGGCTTTAGCCATAAATTCCGGCTCGCTGCCGAAAAGCTGTATTGCCATTGGACGTTCACAGTCGGTTACCGTGAGCAGACTTGCAGTTTTGCGGTCTGAATAACAAAGCCCCTTTGCACTCGCCATTTCCCCTGTGAGCAGTGCCGCACCGTATTTTTTGCACATAGTGCGCATTGCTTTGTCGGCAACCGATGCCATAGGGGCAAGCGATGCTGTTTTTTCTATCCTGACATTTCCTATCGTAGTGTATTCCACAATCTGTAATAAGCGACTCCTTTCCGAATATATTTAAATAATTATATCACTTTTTGCGCGTCTGTTCAATACTCTACAACGCTCTGAAGACAGCGGATGCTGTATTTTGCAGAGTTTTTATACAATATTCCTATTTATACCTTGCAATCCGACAAAAAATATTGTATAATATTACACGGCGTTTTTACTGCAAAATGATTTTTGTTTATTTAAACGCTGTTAACATTCGTATGTTATCCTGCGCATAATGCCGCAAGGCGGGATTTGTTCATTTTAAGGAGTTGTTATCTTGGCATTTAAGTTATTTGATTATCAGAGTTCGGGTAAAGGTGTATCAAAAGCAGCACCGCAGAAAAAGCCGTTTTTCAGATATTGGGAAATATTTGGCAGAAAGTTTTGGAAAATCATCGAACTGAATTTAATTTATGTGCTTTTCTGTATACCTGTTGTGACATTCGGACCGGCAACGGCGGCTCTTACTCATGTAATGAGAAAGTTTATACTTGAACAGCCTTGTTTTGTGTTTGACGAGTTTTTTACAGCATTCAAAAAGAATTTCAAGCAGTCGGTATTTATCGGTATTGTCGATGTAATTATGTTGGTGTCACTTTTTATCGCACTGTTTCAGTACATGTCGCTTGATAAGCTGCCTGACGGCGCTATTGTGTATATCTGTATTATGATCTGCTGTGCAACACTGGTTTTCATGATGCACTTCTACATATATCTTGAGATAGTTGCACTCAAACTTTCGCTCAAAGCTATACTCAAAAACGCAGTCTTCCTTGTGTTCCTCGGAGTAAAGCGTAATTTTATTGCCCTGATAGTAAACCTGACGATAATTACGCTTGTTGTTTTATTCCTTCCTTATTCGGTTTTTGTGGTTATAGTATTCCCGCTGGCGTTTATGAGCTTTACTACAACTTTCATTTGTTATCCCATAATCCAGAAATACATCATCAACCCGTATTATGAGGAACGCGGCGAGCGCAATCCCGAGCTTGGCATCACTGAAGATGATGTTGCGGAAAACGCTTTATTCGTTGACAGAGGCGGAAGCGAAAAGGAAATCAAAGCATCGCCCAAGGCTCACGGAAAAGTTATTAAATAATTATTACGGCATTCCCGCAGAAAGTGCGGGAATGCCGTTTTGCGTAAATTATGTGCATTCGCCGCGTATTTACAAAAACTGTTGCATTATACCTTAAAAAGTGGTATAATTATTTTAAGTATCGTGCAGTTTTTACTGCATCGCTATCCGGCAGAACAAAAAGAAAGAAGGGTATTGATATGAAAGCAGATTTACATTGTCACACTACAATGTCAGACGGCTCACTGGGTCTTGAGGAAACCATTGCACAGGCAAAGCGATATGGCATCGATTATTTTGCGATAACCGACCATGACACACTATCTTCCTCGTCAAGGGCTGTGGTACTCGGACAGCGTTATGGTGTCAACGTGATCCCTGCTGTTGAGTTTTCTACATACGACAGCAAACGTGGATCCAAAGCACACATAATATGCTATAATCCCGAAAAGCCAAACAGACTTGAAGGCTTATGCCTGCGCACTTGTGAACTGCGTAAGAAGCGCGGCAAACAGATGGCTATGAAAGTACTTGAAAAGTACCCCATAACGCTTGAAAGCATACTTCGTTACGCCACGGGCAGTAAAGTAATATTCAAGTGTCATATCATGCACGCCCTTATGGACTATGGCTATACGACCGACCTTTACGGAAATGTATATGATGAGCTTTTCAATCCCGTGACAGGTCTTTGTGCAGAAGAGGTGAGTACCGACATGCAGGATTATCCGGAAATTCATTTTGTGCTGGAACTTATCCATTCGGCAGGTGGTATTGCAGTACTTGCGCACCCTGCAGTATTCGATAATTTTGAACTGCTTGAGGAGCTTGCCTCGGCAGGTAAAATAGACGGTGCAGAGGTATGGCATCAGAGTGCTACGGAAGAACAGCGCGAAAGGCTGCTGAAAATAGCTGAGGATCATAATCTCATCACAACCGGAGGCTCTGATTTCCACGGATTTTACAACCACTATCCTATAGCTATAGGAACAAACTACACGCCGGACGCATCACTTCAGCGTATTCTGAAGAAGAAAATAAAATAATCGGCAAAAGGAAGGAAAAGAAAAATGGCAACCGATATCAAACAACAGGCATTGGAAAAGCACTATGAATGGCAGGGAAAGATCGAGGTCATATCAAGAGCTCCCGTCAATACAAGAGAGGATCTTTCTCTTTGTTACACTCCCGGTGTTGCGCAGGCCTGTCTTGAAATTGAAAAAGATCCCTCACTGTCATACAAGCTGACTCGCCGAAAGAATTTAGTAGCGGTCATCACAGATGGTACTGCTGTACTTGGACTTGGCGATATAGGCGGACTTGCGGGTATGCCCGTTATGGAGGGTAAATGTTGTCTGTTCAAAGAATTTGCAGGTGTTGACGCATTCCCTATCTGCATAAAGTCAAAGGATGTAGACGAGATAGTAAGAACGATCGAGCTTATCTCCGACAGCTTCGGTGGTATCAATATAGAGGACATCTCAGCACCAAGATGCTTTGAGATTGAACGCAGACTGAAAGAAAAGCTCGATATTCCGGTATTTCACGATGATCAGCATGGAACTGCAGTTGTAGTAGGCGCGGCACTTATCAATGCTGTGCGCTGTGCAGGCAAGCAGATGAAGGATATTACCGTTGTTATAAACGGTGCGGGCGCGGCAGGCATCGCAATTGGCACGTTCCTCCTGAATATGGGTATCGGTAACCTTATTATGGTTGATATAAACGGTATCATCAACAGGGATGACAAGTACGAAAATCCCGCTCATGCAGAGATCGCAGCAAAGACAAACAATAATAACATAAAGGGCGGACTTGCCGATGCTATGAAAGGTGCAGATGTATTCATCGGTGTATCAAAGCCCGGTCTTGTAAGCGAGGATATGGTAAAATCTATGGCGGAAAAGCCTATAGTATTTGCTATGGCAAATCCCGAGCCTGAGATTATGCCCGACAAGGCTATTGCCGCAGGCGCATATATCGTAGGTACGGGCAGAAGCGACTTTCCTAATCAGATAAACAATGTGCTTGTATTCCCCGGAATATTCAAGGGTGCTTTACAGTGCGGAGCAAAGGCAATTACAGAAGAAATGAAGAAAGCCGCAGCTTATGCGATAGCGGATATTGTAACTCCCGACAAGCTGTCGAGAGAATACATAATCCCCAGCCCGCTTGACAAGTCAGTTGCCGAGGCAGTAGCCACAGCAGTTGCAAAAGCGGCACAGCAGTAATATAATCGGCACAGACAATTTGAAAGGAAGACGAAAAATGACATTTGAATACACACCCAAGGGAGTATGCTCCCGCAAAATGATAATTGATGTTGAAAACGGTAAGGTAGAGGGACTTCAGGTAATAGGCGGTTGCAACGGAAATCTGCAAGGCATAGCCCATCTTGTAAAGGGTATGTCTGTCGATGAAGTGATTGAGCGTCTTGACGGCATTAAGTGCGGTTCAAAGAGCAGTTCATGTCCCGCTCAGCTTGCCGAAGCACTGAAAGAATACAAGGCAAACAGCTGAACGACAGTAATGATTTTACAGGGAGGTGAAACGAGTGGCAGAATACTGGGACGTATACGATAAGAACAGAAAACGTACCGGAAAGCTTCATAAAAGAGGTATCCGTATGCAGCCGGGCGAATATAATATTGTCTGCGAGGCGTGGATAGTAAGCGGTAACAAGCTGCTCGTAACACAGCGCTGTAAGTATAAGAATTTCGGTGGTCTGTGGGAATGCACAGGCGGTGCGGTCAAGGCCGGAGAGTCAAGTATTGACTGCATAAAGCGCGAGATCAAGGAAGAGATCGGTATAGAAGTTACCGATGAAGAGCTGACTTTCAAGGGCACTAAGCACGGCGCGGCTTTCTTTATCGATTGTTATGAGCTTCACAGAAATCTGACACTTGAAGATCTGACACTTCAGAAAGAAGAGGTATCGGGGGCTAAATTTGTAACACTTACCGAGTTTGAGAAAATGCAAAAAGAGAAAAAACTGATACCGGGACTTTTTGATTTTATGACAGAACTGGAATTTGGCTTTGTTACAGGAAAAAACTATTTATCCGAAAGGAAATGAATAATGAAAATAATGGCTGTTGATTACGGAGATGCGCACACAGGACTTGCTTGCTGTGACAGAACACAGACGCTCGCATCACCTATCGGCGTTATAGACGAGAGAAATTTTCAGACGTGTGTTGAAAAGGTCGCCGCCGCCGCTGTTGAATACGAGGTCGGCGAGGTTGTGGTCGGAAATCCGATAAATATGAACGGAACATACGGACCGAGAAGCGAGAAGTGCAGAATGTTTGCCGATATGCTTCAGAACTTTCTTGAAATACCCGTTGTAATGTGGGACGAGCGTTCAACTACCGTTACGGCGCACAATATGATGAATGACGTAAACAAGCGCGGCAAGGAGCGCAAGAAGGTAATAGACGCGGTAGCTGCCGCAGTTATTCTACAGAATTACCTTGACTATAAGGCAAATCTGCTTGCAAAGGAAAAGGCTAAGCAGGAAGAGAAGTAATGTCAGAATAAACCGATTGGTAGCCCTATATCAGTCGGTTTCTTTTATATGAGGTAAAATATGAGTATCGCAGATATAGCAAAAGAAGATTTTGACAGCGAAATAAGTGAGGTAAAAGTCTTTGTAAATTCGCACAAGGACAATTTCCCGGATATACTCAATAATGCTTTGAAAAGTGCAGTAAGATATGAATATACTACCGTAGAGTGCGATAGTACAGGAGGTTGGTATAATCCCGATTACTATCTGTTCCTTGTCGGAGGTTACCATAGGGGAAAAATTAAAAAATGTAAAAGCAAGCCTCAGAAATACGGCTATGAATATGGCTTTGATGAAAATGGTCGTCTGATTTACGACTATATGTGTGGCAGTAATAATTACGGAGTATATTTTTATAACAGTGAAGATGTGTATAGGGTAGGTTGCTTTTACAAAAATGATGATGAGCATATTTTTTTGATATATATGTTTACAAAATACCGTTTTGACGGCGGAAAAGCAAAGGAATGTACATATTTCAATATATTGCACGGTATCGGAATATCTACGGTAGAAAAGGATTGTTACTTTTATCAAGACGATAAAGTTGCTTTCAGAAGATATACATATTTTAATAACAGCGATAAAGAATTTATATCAAAGCATTTGCAATGGATAAATGAAACAGGATTGCGTGATATGCTTGATATGTCTGATATGCCTGATATGCGTGATATTTATTCAAATGACTATGTTTTCTCATTGGACGAAAACGGTGTATTTACGCATTATACCGCACAGGACGGCAGAATATATGACGTGCTGTATAGCGGGTTTACGCTGAAAGACGCTTCTTGTTTTCATTTATAATGAAACCGGTGCAGGATGTAAAGATTGCACCGGTTTTTTTATATTACATAATTATATCGGCTCTTGTTTTCCCAAACATTTATTATAGAGCCTTCTTTTATTCCACACAAAACCCTCCCGTTTGAAGGGAGGGTCGGTGTTTATTCATTACGTTTTGTATCCGTTAAGATCAAACTAAATCGTCCTCATTGAAGGGATCGCCGCATTCGGGGCAGAACTTCGGAGGATGCTCGGGATCTGCCGGTTCCCAACCGCACTTGTCGCACTTATACTTTTTGGGAGCTGCAGGCTTTGACTTACCGCATTCGGCACAGAACTTGCCTGTGTTTGTAGCACCGCATTCGCACGTCCAGCTTGAAGGAGCGGGAGTTGCGGGAGCATCACCTTCCTTGCTCTTGCCGCAGTTAGCACAGAACTTGCCTGTGTTGGACTGACCGCATGAGCAGGTCCATGCCTCAGGCTTCTTAGCGCCGCAGGAAGAACAGAAAGCACCTGTGTTTGTAGCGCCGCATGAGCACTTCCAACCGCCCGGTGTGGGTTGCTGAGGTGTTGTCTGCTGAGGAGCCGCAGGCATACCGCCAAGCACGTTATTACCTGCGTTCATAGCCATGTTCATTCCCATAAAGCCCATCATAGCGCCGTTTTCGTTTGAACCTGCGGCTTCAATACCGCGGGCAACCGCACCTGTCATCATAGCACGCTGAACATCGCCGCCGAGCATTGTATCAGCCTTAAGACGATCCTTAAGAAGTTCTTTTGTTTCCTCGGAGATGGTGATAGGACCAAGACCGATATTTGTGAGCATCAGACCTCTCTGTGCCCAGTTATTAGCTGTTTCGTCCTTAGTCTTGTTGGTAAGATTGTTGAGCTGGCTTGTAATCTGGTTGTAGCTGTAACCCTCAGCTGAAAGCTGGTTTAATGCTACCATCAGCGACTGCATGAACTCGTTCTTGTACTGCTCGTTCTTGAAAATGTCCTTAACGTAGACCTGAGGAGCATTCACGCCCTTGCTGAGAACTTCTGCATAGAACTTGCAGGCATTCTCGGCATCGGGTATCTGAACCTCGAATGTGCCGTAGAAACGCAAATCTACTGTCGTATTATAACGGGGATCGGGATACGGAACAGGTGTTCCCGTACCGAAGGGGATACCGGGCAGTTTCTGAAGATTGATGTAAATTACTCTCTGCTCGGTTGCAGGTGTTCCGCCGTATGTAAATCTTGAAATAAGATCCTTGAGCGAATCCTTGATCTGACCTGCAAAGATCGAAGGTGCGGTCGAGTTGTCAAGTATGTAACGTCCGGGCTCTGTAACAACGTTAGTTATCTTTCCGTTGTCAAGTGTCAGCATACAGGTGTTTTCTTCGACCATAATAGCCGAGCCGTTGCTGATAACGTTATCCGTTCCCTTAGTGTTGCTGCTTCTCGCATTACCGTTGTGCATCTTTTCACCGTTGACAACAACTGTATCGTTGCCGATAACGGGGCAGTGAATGGCTTCTTTCCAGGTATCTGCGAGCGTTCCTGAGAGCGCGCCTACAGCTGCTTTAATAAGTCCCATAGTAATATTTCCTTTCGTGTTGAATTTTTAATTTATTTGACTAAATTAAAATCGTTTACCAGCCATACACGGTCGGCAATTTCTGTAATGCCGCTTCCGCAGTACGGACACTTCTTTCCCTTTGCGGAAGCATCGATCGGAGCACCGCAGTTGGGACAGTTGCTTGAATACACAATGCTTGTTGTCTGTTCGTGCAGATCCTGCTTGTAAGCCAGCGTTACGCTGTAAGCGGTCTGCGTAAGTGCGGGTTTTGCCGTATCCGCTTTATCCTCGGATACCTTTGCGTATTCATATTGAAGAGAAATTTCAAACCTTGCCATTGCCTCCTTGCTTCTGTTCTGATAGCTTGCAATTCCGCAACGGTGAATTTTTATGTTATTGAAAATCTCTTTTTCGTTGTTCGCATTAAGGGTGGTTATACGGTTGTTGACCTTATTTATAAGATCCTGTGTATATTCGCTCGCCTTAAGCGATTCGGCATTTTTGTTCATAATGGCATTGAGAATTGCGACTATTGCATTTCTTGCCTTGACCTCCATGCCCTTGTATCCGATCTCGGGAAAGTCACGGGTGATAGCAGGACCGTACATTTCGCTGAGGGCTGTTATTCCCTTTGGCGTAGTCGTTTCTTCCTTCATACCCTTATTTACAAGTTCCATTGCCTGTGACGGGGACATACCGAGATATTTCTGTGTCGCATTCCGTATTTTAGCTACTATTACTAAAACGATAATGCCTATGACTATAAGTGGGACAAGCCAGCTTAATATTGAAAGAACGAACGATGTTATATCCACATTATACTCCCTTTATGCCGTCATCTACAGTATCGTTCCTGATACCTGCGAAGTCGGTAAGTACCCATGTGTACTGACCTGTTGTAACAACAGAGCCGCAGTATTCACATAAGCCTGAAGAAGATATCTCAAGCGGTGCTCCGCAGTTCGGACAGTTGTGACCTGTCATTGCGCCGGTTTCTGTCTTTGTCTGAACGCCGAGCGAACGTACAAACTTCATTTTATATTTCTGTACCCAGCGAGTAGTCTTGTCACCTCTTATGATCTTGCCGGTCTTTTCGTCTACCTGATAATCGATCATTCTTGAAGTGAGGTAAGCTGTTACATATTCAAACTGTGAATCACGTTCATATGAGGTAAGATAGGCAGTATCTATAGCGATGCTCTCATAGTGGTATACTATGCCCTGGTCGATCTTAGCCTGTACCTGCTTGTTTGTAGTGTTGTAGAGATTTTCGTGCATTACGGGGCGAACCGGGGTAAGATCACGTTTGCACCATGCATTTTCGATATCTATGTATACCTGTTTCGTGAAAGTGATAAAGTCGGAAGCCGAGAAGTTCGGATCTCCCTGTTTGATAATGCCTTCTATCTGTTCAGTCCTGTTTGGAAGAACAACATTTGCACCGTTCATTGATGACGGACGTGTTGTGCCGCCGGAAGATTTCTTTTTGTTTCCGCCGATCGTGGATATAATAATAATGACAACAACTATGCCTATTCCGATTATAACTGAAATGGGGTCGGCATCTCCGCTGTAGCTGCTGCTGTCGTAGTCATTACCTCCGTAGTCGTTACCTCCGTAGTCGTATCCGCCTCCGAAGTCGTAATCGCCTCCACCGCCGTAGTCGTTATTGTCAAACGCTCCCGCAGAAAAGCAGAGCAGTAATGCCGCAGCTATTGTTGCAACAGCTGTCGCGATTATCTTTTTCATACGCTCCCCCTTTACCGATAATTATGTGGTTTGTATTTTGATTTTATTATACAGTAGTTCTACAAAAAAGTCAAGAATTGAGAGCTAAAGTTAGTAAAAATGATGGTAATTATATTTGGTGCATCATATCGCAGGCGGTTGGCGGACAGATATCCTGCGTTTATTTCTTATTGACAATTATTAAATTTCTTTGTATAATTAAAGTGATAACACGGCATTTTGGGAGGGTACAAATATGCTAAAGAAAAACATAACTTTAAGAGTGGTAAAATATGTAACAGCTTCGCTGTTTGCCATGATATGCTGTACGGCGCTGACTGTCTGTGCATTTGCCGTCAAGACGACTTGTACGGTGTATAATGGCTCTAATACTTACAGTAACAATTACAGCTTTTACTGGGGGACTCCTACCGAGTCTTATCTGTGCAACCGCACAAACGGATATATGCGTGTGCAGAATTTAGGAGAATCCGGTGTGCTTGTTGAATATTACGACAAGTCGTTCAATCTTACACGCACGAAAAAGATAAAACAGGAGTTGCCGATATTCGGTGCATTCTATGAAACCTCTGCCAACTACTATATTGTAAGCGGTCAGGAGAACCTTAAACAGAGCAATACCGTGGAATGCTACAGAATAACTAAGTACGACAAGAACTGGAAGCGTCTTTCGTCAGTGGGACTCAGCAACTGCAATACATACATTCCCTTTGACGGTGGTACTTGCAGAATTGCACAGGTCGGCAAGTATCTTATTCTGCATACCTGTCATGAAATGTATGCAACAAGTGATGGCTTACATCACCAGGCGAATGTTACCATCCAGGTCGACACCTCGGCAATGAAGATCACCGATGCATTTTATGACATTATGGATGTCAACGTCGGATATGTCAGCCACTCATTCAACCAGTTCATCGCGGCAGACGGCAATAAAATAGTTACTCTCGACCATGGTGATGCGTATCCGAGAAGTCTTGCTCTTATTAAATACCGGGCTGATGTGTCAAAAGGTAAGTTTCAGGCGGACTATTTCGATTCTCCGTGCAAATATTATTCTATGCTGGATATTCCCGGTGCGACAGGAGATAACTACACCGGCGTTACGGTAGGCGGCTTTGAGGTGTCAAGCAAGGCATATATTACCGTGGGAACAAAGATAAACTTCAACGACAGCAACAGTGTGTCGAATATCTTTGTTTCAACGCTTAAAAAGAACGGAACGACCGCAACGGTAAAGATGATAACAAGCGAAAAGAGCACCGATATCGGCACTCCGCATCTTGTCAAAGTCGCAACGGACAAATATATTCTGCTCTGGACGAAGGACACAAAGGTATACTATACTTTCCTTGACGCGTACGGAAATAAGACCGGTAAGATATATTCCATGACAGGCGAGATATCCGACTGCGTTCCGATCGTAAGCTCGGGCAAGCTTGTATGGTACACATGGAATAACGAAAAGGTCAATTTCTACGAGATAAACATAAGCCGTCCCGCATCTAACAAGAAAACAGCTATTGTAAACGGTCATAAGTACAAGTGGAACGGAACAACAAACGGCACAGCAAAGCTTAAATGCACTGTCTGCGGCAAAACCACGACAAAGAAGGTAGCTACCCAGTTTGCTGTGTATTGGCAACATAATGACGGATTGTATTATATGACATTGCCTACCTATACTTATTTTGCCGGAAGTACAATTAACTTTTTTTACGGTATGGATATTGATTCCGAAGTCGTTGCAAAATCGTCTGATCCTGCAATTGTAAGCGTTTCGGATAATACGCTTAAGATGAAGAAGGCGGGCAGCGCAACGGTAACATTCTATCCTCGATACAATCCGACGCTGAAGCAGGTATTCAAGTTTACAGTAAAGAATAAGTTCGCGGTGACAGACCTTTCCGTGAAGAGCAAGACCTCGTCCTCGGTGACGCTTAAATGGTCAAGCAGTGATGAAGCCGCAGGATATATAATTGAGAAATACAACGGCAAGAAATGGGTCAGAGCCGCAAAGGTTACGGGCAAGAGCAACACAAGCTGTACGATAAAAGGACTTCAGCCCGACACCGCGTATAAATTCCGTATAAAGGCATATAAGAAATCAGGCCGCACATATGCCTACAGCGGTTATTCGTCTACGCTGACCGCAAAGACAAATATCGCTGTCAGCGCTGTGAGCGGAGTGAAGTCAAAGTCAGCGACGACCACATCGATAACGCTCGGCTGGAACAAAAACAGCAATGCAACAGGCTATGTGATACAGCAGTACAAGAATAACAAATGGGTTCAGGTAGCCAAGACCACAAAGAATACCACGGTATCCTACACAGTAAAGAGCCTTTCAACGGCAACGACCTATAAATTCCGCATAAAAGCTTATAAGGGTACACTGTCGAGTAAATGGACATATATAAATGCCACAACAAACCCCTACGCCGTAAAGAACCTTAAGGCAAGCGCCAAGACAGCTTCAACTGTAACGCTTACCTGGGATAAGCACAGGACGGCACAAGGCTATATAGTTGAGCAGTATAAGAACAATAAATGGGTAAGAGTTACCAAGATAACAAATAAAGCAACTGCTTCCTATAAAGTAACAGGGCTTTCTTCCAGCACTGTTTATAAGTTCCGTGTGAAGGCTTACCGCATAGCTGACAAGCAGGCAAGATACGGTACTGTTTCCGCTACCTGCACAGTAAGGACAAATCCTACGGGCGTGAGCGGCTTTAAGGCTTCCGAAAGGACAAAGAACAGTATTACGCTTGAATGGAGCAAGAACAGCAAAGTTACAGGATATGTGCTACAGTATTATAATGCTTCTGCCAAGAAGTGGACTGATATGAAGCGTATCGGCAGTAATATCACATTATCCTGCAAGGTGAACGGTCTTACGTCCGGCAAGAGCTATACTTTCAGAATAAGGACATACAAGACTATTGGCAAGAACACTCAGTACAGCGCATGGTCGAACTGCAAGGTTTCGACCAAGTGATGAGTATGAAACCAAAATTGTCGTAACAGTAATGACAGAAAAAGTTGAACCGTCGCATGGTGTAATTGCGACGGTTCTTTGTTGTAGCCTTAAAAAGAATAGATATTATTTTGCCCGTATGGCATAAGCCGTGTGGCGGCAGGCAGGAGCGAGAATAGTTTTTGCAAAAGGACTGTTCAGGAGAGGTACAGTACTCTAAGGTCTACATAATATATAACGTTTGAGAGAGCAAAAACCTTGCATAATATTTCGGAATTTTGCGAATTTTGTAGCATTGCATAAAATCCAGCTTTGCTTTTGTACATAATGTCTGTGTGATAGTGCACTTTGTGTGAGTGGCGTAGTGACAGAACTTGTTTTCATCGGCACAAAATTTCCGCGGGGAATATTGAAAGCTGTCGTATTATGTGCTATTATCGGTCTTAACAGACATACGTGAAAGCGAGGGAAAGATAATGAGCATCAGAAAGGCAACGGCCGCCGACATTGACGCTATAGAAAAGATATACGATGATATCCATACCGCGGAGGAAAAAGGAGAGCAGACTACAGGCTGGATAAGAGGAGTTTATCCCGTCCGTGCTACCGCCGAAGCGGGTCTTCGGCGCGGCGACCTTTATGTAATGGAGGACGGCGGACGGTTGCTCGGCTCAGCGATGATAAACGATATTCAGGTAGATGTGTACAAGGACGGCAAGTGGGAATATGAAGCGGCTGACGATGAGGTCTGCGTACTGCACACGCTTGTAATATCACCTTGTGCAAAGGGCAGGGGATGCGGCAGGGCATTTATGAAATTCTATGAGGATTATGCCTTACAGCACGGCTGTCACGAGCTGAGAATTGACACCAACGAGAGAAACACAGTAGCAAGAGCAATGTACAAAAAGCACGGATATAAGGAGATAGGCATTGTACCGACCGTGTTCAACGGGATACCGAATGTTATGCTTGTGATGCTTGAAAAGAGGGTGTGATGGACTTAAAGTTGCGCCTTACTTATAATATGTTGATTTTTGTTTGGATTAAGGCTTGATACTACCTAATATATACCACACCCTACAGCAGAAGATTGAAAAAGACGTTGGAAAAATTATATAAAAATATAGCCCCGCAATCTTAAAGACTGCGGGGTTTAACTTAAAGTTCAAATGAGCAGATATTATCTTTTCATTAAGCCTTATGTCAGATTGAAAAAAGTTCAGATATAGGTCTGCTTTTGAAATCCATTTTTATTATACGGTCAGAAGCAGGATCATACCAAAAATAATTGTTGTTTTCATATCCGAACATAACTCCAAAGTAATAAGTTGTATTAACAGAGTAAAGCCCATTGTAATTGCCGAAATTTGTATACCACTCTAACTTATTCGGAAGTTTTCCTAAATATATATTGATAATCAGTAAATTATCGTTTTTAATGAATCTTTTAATTTCTTCGGCATTATTACGGTTTATACCTGCTGTTTTAAATATATCTACAGAATAATTTGAGTATTTTTCAAAAAATTTTTCACAGGCACAAGATACATTCAAAGCATCTGCGTTATTATAGCCACTGTCATTTTTCTTTTTAGGATCAAACATCAAGCTATATTCACTACTTGGTCCGTACTTTCTGCCATCATTTCCGATGTACCAGGCATCGTCACCACAATAGGGTAATATTTCTGCTATATCGTCCTGTGTGACATTTTCCTTTACGCCGAAAAATTTTAACATAATTACAGATGCCGCGTATGCTTCTCCGGACGGATATTTTTTATCATTGCAAATCAGCGGAACGTTTCCTGTAATGAATTTTCCGTCTTTATCGTTTTCGCCGACAGTATAAGCAATACCGTCAACCACTTTAACCTTTATTTTGTCAACTACATTACCGTCTTCATCGTACACGTATCTTTCGTTTTTTGAAAGAGTAGGAGTTTTAGTTTCTGCAGGAGGTTCTGTAACAGTGCTTTCGACTGTCGTACTGTCTGTGACTATTGTTGTTTCTGCTATCGACTCGGTAACAGTGTCCGACGATTCTTCAACTGATGCAGGAGAGGTTATATCTGCTTTTGGGGTAACTGCTGTTGTGCTGTCAGTGATAGTGGTTGTTTCATCTTTTGATTGAGTAGCTGTATCCGATGATTCTTCAATCGGAGCTGAAGATGTTGTGTCCGTTTTTGTGGTAATTGTTGTTGTTTCGTCCTCGGAGCTTGTAATTGTTACCGATGACTCTTCAACCGAAGAAGATTTATCTTCACTTGTAACAGTCGAGCTTGTCTGAGCATTGTTGCAGGCTGTCAGAGAAACAAGCATAGCCGCTATCAGAGCAAGACTTATAAATTTTTTCATATATTACCTCCGGATATAATTTAAGGCTTCTGAAAAACAACTTCAAAAGCCTTAAAATCAGAATTTAATTGTATTATACAATAAAAACAGTAAAATGTCAATTTGCCAAAATAGTTTACTGCCCGAAATGCATTGTTTCCTTCGGCTCAAGCGCAAGCTCTTCCTCCTTGCACGGTCTGACGATCAGCTTAGATATACAATTATCGTGAACCTCGATAACCTTGAAAATTATATCCTTATAGCGAACCTTCGGGTGCTCGCCCTCTTCCTCGGGAATATATCCGAGCAGGTCGGTAACAAAGCCTGCGATAGTGTCATATTCGTGGTCTTCTTCAAGCTCATAGCCGAACAACTCAAGCACATCTTCGGGATCGGCCTCGCCGCTGACTTCATACGCGCCGTTCGAGCGGGGGATTATCATATCCTTTTCCTCGTCATACTCGTCCTCTATGTTGCCCATTATCGACTCGATTATATCCTCAAGCGTGATGATACCTGCCGTGCCGCCGTATTCGTCAATCACAATGCCCATACCTGACTTGAGATTGGTCAGGAACTTGAACACGTCAGAACAACTGCACGATTCGGGAACGTATACCGCCTCGCGCAGGAAGTCCTCAATTTTCAGCTTATCCTTGTTTTCGTTTCCGACAAGGCAGAGCAGATCCTTTACTATGATTATTCCGACTATAGCGTCAATGTTTTCCTTGTATACGGGTATTCTTGAAAAGCCCTTTTCAAGCGCAATATAGACAATATCGTCAAGAGATGAATTTACATCTACTCCGACTATGTTCTTTCTGTGCGTCATTACGTCCGATGCAACAAGATCGCCGAACTCAAACACGTTGTTTATCAGCTGTGCCGATTCGTCCTCAAGGTTGCCGTATTCGTTGCCCGCATCGACCATAGACATAATGTTGTCCTGCGTGGTTTCTTCCTTGTTATAGTAGCTGTCACCGAGCGCCTTTGATAAAAGCTTATCAAGACCTTTGTTCAGTAAAATCAGGGGTGCAAGCAGTATCTTTACCGCTCGCTTAGGTTTTCGGGGGTCTGCGTCCATTTTGTTTCCTTTCAAATATCAAAATATATTTTTCGGCAGAACTCTGTGTCCTGCCGATATCATTATATATCTTACCATATTTTATGCTGTAAATCAAGCCTTTATATCAAGTTTAAAGAAATGTACTGCATTTTCGTTGCACATCTTCACTGCTTCTTCAGTCGATATGCCTTTTATTTCCGCAAGCTTTTCCGCCGTTTTATGCGTCATAGAGCTGTCACAACGGCTTCCGCGGAACGGCACGGGCGACATATACGGACTGTCCGTTTCGAGCATAAGCCTGTCACTTGGGATAATCTCGCAGGAACGCACCGCTTTTTTGGCATTCTTGAATGTCAATACGCCTGTGAAGCTGATATACGCACCGAGCTTTAAAAGCTCCTTTGCGGTTTCCGGACTGCCCGAGTAGCAGTGTACCACGAATTTATCGGGGGTGGTGCGGCGGAGAATTTTCATCGTATCCTCCGTAGCGTCACGGCAGTGGATAACGACCGGGAGCGAAAGCTCATTCGCAAGCTTTATCTGATTTTCAAATATCTCCTGCTGTTTTTGTGCGTCATAGCCCTCATAGTGATAATCAAGTCCGATCTCACCTATAGCTACCGCCTTTTTATTTTTTGCAAGCTCCCTCAGAATATCAATATAATTTTCGGGAGTGCCGGCTATGTTTTCGGGGTGTATTCCCACTGCGCAGAACACGTTTTCGTAACGCTCGGTAAGCCTCAGCGAAAAGTCGCAGGTGGGGATATCCACGCTCATATTTATAATTGCAAGCACATTGTCCGACAGTATGCGGTCAAGAACCTCGTACCTGTCCTCGTCAAACCAGCTGTCGTCATAGTGCGCGTGAGTATCTATAATTTTCATTACTTCAATATCTTTACACTGTCGCGGATAATCAGCTTGCCTGTTACAAGCGTTCTGCCACGCGAATAGTTCTTATCCCTTATCTTCTTGATGATCGTTTCGACTGCCTCGTATGACATTCTCTTGCTGTCAACGTCTATTGTTGTGATACGCGGATTTGAGATAGTGGAGTAGATGTGGTTGTCGTAGCCGACTATCGAAATATCATCGGGCACTACATAGCCCTCGCTCCTGAGCTGATTTAACAGGCAGTAAGCCGCCTCGTCACAGTTGCAGACAAAAGCGGTGGGTTTTTGTGCGGGCAGTTCGAAGTGCGGATAGCTGGTACCTTCAGGTCCTCTGTCGTCTATTACCCATTCACTGCGGAGCGGTATGCCTTTTTCAAGCAGAGCCTTGTAATATCCGAGGTATCTGTCCTGTATGCTTGATGTTGATGTGATAGTGCCGAGGAAGCCTATGTTGCGGTGACCCGCATTTATGAGATAGTTTGTCAGCATATATGAGCCGAAGAAGCTGTCAGAAAGGATAGTATCGGTGCGGTTGTCGCTGCTGTAAAAGTCAAGGAATACAACCGGTATATCGAGATCAAGAAGCTCGCTGACATATTCATCGTCAAACTGTCCGAGCACAATAACGCCGTCAACCTTTTTATCCGATACCGAATTGGGCATTGAACGGTTTGCCTGATCGTTTTCGGAAATTACATCAAGTATGCCGTAGTAGTTCTGCTTTTGTAAAAGCTCTACTATATGACGGTACATTACCCAGTAGAATGCACTCGCGTCATTTATAAAGTGCTTTGCAACTACTATACTTATATTGAACGTAAAGCCCTCTTTTGACGATTTTGATGTATAGCTGAAACGGTAGCCCATTTCGTTAGCTTTCTGTTTTATCTTCTCTCTGAGCTCCTCGCTCACACCGTCTTTATCTCCGAGTGCTTTCGACACAGTAACGGTGCTGATGTCCATAGTCTTTGCAATGTCACTCATTGTAACTGATTTCTTTTTCATTTCAAGTACCTCTGCGCAGTTTGTTTAAGCTAATAACTTTATATCGTTCCTTTTATTATAGTGTAAACTAAAACCGCCGATTTGTAAAGTAACTTTTTGCACAAAAAACAAGCATTTCTTTGTGTTTACTTTATAATTTTAGCTAAAGTTATAAATGTAACGGTTTGTTTTCATTCGTTTAAGCGGAAGTATTAAAAATTTAGCTAAATTTAGGAGAAAATCAGCATCTTTTATCACAGCAAATTGTAGGAGTAAATGAAGTAAAAATCGACAAATTGTAATATTCGATAAATTTTCATACATTTTTTTGTTGAAATGTAACATTGAAAACGGTTTCACGATACTGTATAATTGTAATATAGTGTATCTTTAAGGGGGAGTACCGATAAATGAGCGTAACTATAAAGGATGTTGCTAAGGCTGCAAACGTTTCGGTAGCAACGGTTTCCAGAGTTCTTAATAAAAAGTCCAATGTGTCAGAAGAGGCTATTCAGGCGGTAAACAGTGCTGTACAGGCGCTCGGCTACAGCCCGAGCTTTCTCGGCAGAGATCTCAGAAAGAGCGAAACGAGAAGAATACTCGCGATAATCGCATCGACAGAGCAGAGCTTCTATTCCGATGTTATCAGAGGTATGGAGGTTGCCGCTTTCTCGCAGGGTTATGATGTATTGATAGCTACAACGCATGATGATCCAAATCACGAGATGCACTTACTCGGTATGCTGTTTTCAAGGGCGGTAGACGGTGCTGTGCTCCTGGGACCTAAGCTTGATGCCGCTACTATCAATGCGCTTGGCGAAAAGCACAATATCGCAATGTGCCTTGAACGTCTTGATAACTGTAATGTTCTTACCGTTACAATTGATAATGTCAAGGCGGGTCGCGACGCGGTAAATTACCTTATCCGCAAGGGACACAGGAAGATAGGGCTCATCACGACATTGCAGAGAAGCCAGTCAAGCATCGACCGTGAGATAGGCTACAAGCTTGCGCTCAAGGACAACGGCATTCCCTATAACGAAGATTACGTTTATTTCGGCGGCTATGAAACAGAGCAGGGTATGAGAGGCTGTGAGTATCTTATGAATTTACCCAGCCCTCCGACAGCTATATTCTCCATATCGGATATTATTGCTATCGGTGCTATGAACTATGCGCTTTCAAAGGGCTACAGGATCGGCAAGGATCTTATATTTATGGGCTTTGACAATATCCAGTACTCACATATGTTTGTGCCGCACTTGTCGACAGTAGAGCAGCCGTGTTATGCGCAGGGCAAGCTCGTTATCGAAAAGCTTATTGAGAACATGAAAGCAACTGCACCTGACCATAATCTTTACACGTTGCCGCATAGTCTTGTGCTCAGAGAGTCAACGGGCGACTGACAATTGTTTTTTGAATATAACTTGCCCCCGCTTTTTATCAAGCGGGGGCTTGCTGTATTACTGTTGTTCGGTGTTATTCTTGCTTTTTTTGCTTTTTGTGCTTTTTTTCGTCAGCAGGTACTATATCAGGATTGCAGTCCTCAAATTCAAACCAGAACGTGCTTCCTACTCCGACCGTACTGTCCACGCCGAAATTGAACTTGTGCATTTCAAGCACACCTTTTACGATGGACAGTCCAAGACCGCTTCCTTTCTTTGCACGTTGGTGTGTTTCTCCGTCTTTTTTGACGCGGTAATATCTGTCCCAGACGTATTTAAGGTTTTCAGGGTCGATGCCTATACCGCTGTCACAGACTTCAAGACGCACGGTTTTAGGCGACTTATGGTAGAGATTGACTTTTACCGTCTTATCGTCGCCTGTATAAGTCAGTGCGTTGTTTATGAAGTTGTATACTACCTGATCGATCTTTGTGATATCGGCATTTATGAAAATATCCGGTTCTGCATTGAGAACTACGTTGTAGTCCTTGATTTCGTTGAGCAGAGAAAAGCGTGGGACTATATCACCCAGATGCTCTGAGAAGTTTATCTTTTCGTATTTCAGCTCGGCAACACCGCTCTGAAGCTTTGAAAGGTCGAGAATATCTGTTACCAGTGAAGTCAGCCTGTCGGTTTCGTCAATTATAACCTGCAAATGCTTTTCACGTTTTTCAGGATTGTCACCTGACAGATCTCTTATCATCTCGGCGTAGGCTTTTATCATCGTAAGCGGTGTTCGCAGATCGTGTGAGATGTTAGCCATAAGATCCTTACGCAAGGTATCCGCTTTTGCTATTTCTACCGATGCGGAGCTGAGTGTTTCGGTAAGCTCGTTTATTTCGGTAAACTGCCGTCTTTGCTTCGGCATATCAAACTGTCCCTGCGGAAGCTTCAGAGCCGCTTTTGATATATTGATGATAGGCTTGGATATGCTGTTAGAAAAAATCACAGACATTATAACTGCGGCAATTATGATAATACCTGCCGTAAGGTTAAGCTGGCTGTGAAGAATATCGGTCGTTGTTCCGAGCGGTTCGAGATAGTTGAATATATACAGTCTTACTACGCCGTTTGTATTGAAAAAGGTGCTTTCTGTTCCGTCATCAAGCTGGCTTATCAGAACTATAGCCTTGCTGTCGTTTTTTGTTCTCGGGATAGTGGCGGTGAAGAATGTGTTTTCTCCTGAAATCACCTCTTTCATATCCTCCGGGTCTAGGCTTGTGATGAGGGAGTAGACCTCCTTATTGCTTTTATCCACAGAGCTTGCCCTGAAATACGGTCGGTTGCTGTCGGATATCTCAATATATATCTTTTGTGTGTCGGCAATATTCGATACGATGTTGTTCAGATTGTCGGGCTGCTGAAACCATGCGTCCTTTATCTGTTTTGCGGCGGCGGCGGTTTCTTGTATCTTCATATATTCATAATAGCTTGACAAGAGTACGACCTGAAAAAAATACAGGAACACTATAACAAGCAGTGAGAACAGCACAAAAATAAACCACGAGCGAAAACGTATACTGTTTAATCTGTCTTTCATCAAAAGTGCCTTCCTTATTATCAATTACAGCCGTCAACACTGACGGCTGTAGTTATTTTTAAACCTGGAACTTATATCCCATACCTCTTAAAGTAACAATGAACTTTCTGTACGGACCGAGGTTGTTTCTCAGCATTTTGATGTGTGTGTCGATCGTTCTGTCATCGCCGAAGAAATCATATCCCCATACCTCCTCCAGAAGCTTGTTCCTTGTAAGCGCTATGTTCTTGTTTTTCACAAGATAGAAAAGCAAGTCGTATTCCTTGGGAGTAAGGTTTGCCTTTTCTCCGTCGATAAATACATCTCTTGCAGTGAAGTTTATCTCAAGACCTTCAAATTTGACTGTTTCGCCGACAGGTTCGTTTCCTGACTTATTACGCTTGATTATAGCGTTTATGCGCGCAAGTACTTCTTTGGGAGAAAAAGGCTTTACCACATAATCGTCAACGCCCATCTCAAAGCCGAAAAGTTTATCATATTCCTCAGTTCTCGCAGAGAGCATAAGTATAGGTGTGTTCTTGAACTTTCTTATTTCCTTGCAGGCTGAAAAGCCGTCCAGTCTTGGCATCATAACGTCCATTATTATTATATCAAAATCCTGTTCCTTAGCCATATCGACTGCCTGCATTCCGTCAACCGCTTCATATACGGTGTGTCCCTCGTACTCGGCGTACTCCTTTATTACCTCGCGAATTTTCTGTTCATCGTCCGCAATGAGTATCTTGTACATTTTTTCTTTCCTTTCTATTCGGTCTGTTTGATTTTTTTGTAAAAAAAATTCAGTTTAACGAAGTAAACTGAACGGAAACAAATAAGCACAAATCAAATTATCAATGAAATGTTGGGAGAGGAAATTATGATTATTGAATTTATTCAACCACCATAAAATCTGTCAGTTTTACCTGACGCTTATTATTATATCCGCCTTTTATGATAGAAATGTGTTTGAAGTCTAAAAAAATTGTAAATCACGCTGTCACTTTATCTCCTTATGAGTATCAACTGTGCCGCTCATGAAAATTTCGGCGATTTTCGGGCAGATATCAGCCGATGGGATAAATGACGGACTGTTTAGTGCAATACCGCTTCCGATCGGTATCGATAAATTGATGTTTGCAATATCGTTATTGACTGTATACCGCATACTTCCGCCGATGTGCCTTATATACAGTTTTGCACAATACATTTCAAAGTCATCGGATATCATACCTGAATGAGTATCATTCTTCAGCGAAAATGAACAGTAGAGTGTTACATAATTTGCATTTTTGCCAACCTTAAGATTGAAAAGATATTTATCCGAGCATCTTACCATAGCTTTCAGTATACTGAATATGCAAACATAGAACATACGCTGACCGGTATTTACCGGGACATCTTCGGTCATAGACTGATCGGCATCGACCTTGAATAACACAGGAATATCGCCGAGTACCCGATTTGCTTCTTCTGCTATAAGTTTAAGTTGTTCTAAAAAGTACACGGCAGGAGCGGACTGCGTTTTACCGTAGATAACATTTGAGAGCTCTGTCAGCACTTCAATATTTCTTAAAAGATTGTTAAGTGCTTTTTTATTGAGACAGTTCTTTTCCGCTTTCTCTATATCGTTTTTCGCCTGGGCGAGCATATAGCAGATATCCGGATATGTGTCTGTACTCCCGAGCTGCATGAGTATATCGGTAAGGGTGTTGACGCGCCAAAGTATCAGAGTTTTACCTCGTGAAGAAAGCTTGCTTGCCTGCGCCGCAAAGATCTTGCCGTCAATGCTTACTTTGTCCGTCAGTGATGTATCATTTATTCCTTTCGGGAAGATTATAGCCGTTCCGCATGCTGAGTTTCTCCAGTGCACATTTCCGTATTCATCGGTTAAAAAGAAAGGTATTCCCGAACCGCCGTAAAGCGTTTCAAGGGCATCGAATATTTTATCCATGGCAATCTGTTCCTTTACGGATTATTTTACTTCTTGTCATCTTTTATCAGTTTTTCCGGCTTACCTTTTTCATCAACAACATATACCCTGTCAAGTTCGGACATAAGACCTCTTTTAAAAGAGGCTCTGTATTCGTTTCGTAATTCAGTCTGCTCCTGCTTTTCTTCGGGAGTGAGCTCGCGCTGCCTTGACTGACGAGCAAGATAATTTATTCTTTCGATTTTAGCTTTTTCCATAATTATTCCTTTTATCTGAGATTTTTAATATTATCGATTATTCTGTTCGGCTTTTTCAGAATAAGCCATACTGCCGCAGATATGAATGTGCCGGTAAGCACTGCGGCAATTGCCAGAAACGGCAGATATGTAAACACTGCCGGCGAATAAATAAACGATGCCGCCGATATTTGTCCGACGTTGTGCATTACAGCGGAAAATATCCCTGCGGGAAATATACCCCACGGTTCTTTTATAAATCGGCGGGTTATAGCCATTGCCGCGAATGACAGCGCACCGCCCGTGAGTGAAAAGAGCAACGCCATAAGGTTTCCTGATATCAGAGCTGACAGAAGTACACGGGTTATCAATATCAATGCGGTATCGTATTTGCTCCAATTCCCGCCGAGATACAGCGAGAAAAGCACCGGGAAATATGCAAGTCCTATCCTGAAGCCGGGTATCGGAACGACAGGTGGTATCATTCCCTCTATTACATACAACGTCAGCGACATTACGGCAAGAAGTGCCGCAAATACAAGTTTCTTAGCTGTCATGGCTGTACTCCGTGCGGTTAGTTTCAATGCGGATGACCAGCTTATGTGGCATACATACGATTGGTTGAATGCCGTCCGAGATCGGTGCTGTCATAACGCATATCCTATCTGGGCAGTCGGCATCGGTTACGCTTATACTGCCGTCCTTTACCGTAATGACATTATATCCGCTGTCTTCAGAATATACGGTAAATGTCTGATCCGCGGCATTACGCAGGTCTATCGTTTTTATGAGTTTCCCGTCACTGTAGATACAAGCGGTATTGCCGCCGCCGGTATTTCTTACAAGTATTGCGCAGAGAAGTGAGAAGAAAACAATGCATAAGACAGCAATGATGCAGATAACCTTCCGCTTATCCGTCATGATGCCGTGAAGTCGGCGGCAATGCCGTCAGACGTGATTATTGTGCCGTCCGTCAAAGTTATGATATATTCCGCAATGTTATATTTACTGTAAAATTCCGCTGTCTTGTCAGCTCCCATGACAAAAAACGCTGTGGAAAGAGCGTCGCTTATCAGTCCGCTTTCCGAGTAAACTGTACAGCTTTTTACACCGCTGTCTGCGGGGTATGAGGTGTCGGGGTCTATTATATGGTGATACTTTACACCGTCATATTCTACAAAGCGCTTAGCGCCGTTTGAGGTGGCTATATAGCCCTCGTTTACTTTAAGTGTTCCGACAGGAGAGTTCGTTTCATCGGCGGTTATTGTTATATTCCAACTTTCACCGTTGTTATCGCCTATAGTCAGTATACTTCCGCCGAAGTCGACTACTGCTGATGTAACACCCGAATCTCTCAGGTATGTGTCCATCATATCCATAGCGTAGCCCTTTGCCGCCGCACCGAGGTCTATGCTGAAACCGTCCGAGGAGAAGGCAACTGTCTGCTCATAATAGTTAAAGACAATATTCTCATAGTTTTTTCTACCCGCAAGCTTTTTAAGCTCCGTATCACCGGGCTTTACAGCGTTTTCTTTGCCAAAGCCCCACATATCGGAGATATTTCCGAGTGTTATGTCAAACGCTCCGTCTGTAAGGTCTGACAGCTGCGTACAGGTTTTGAGCATATTATATGTTGCCACATCGACATCTACAGCCGATGAATAAGCATTGTCGTTTATCCTTGTGATCAGACTGTCGGACTTTGTTCGTGACAGCGTATCGTCAAGTGCGTCCAGCATCCCCGATGCACCCTTGCAGATTTCCTCTGCGGTAGAATTTCCGTTAACGTCGTATATTGTGATCGATACTAAAGTATCAAATGCAAAGCTGTCGTGTCTGTATGGTTGCTTTGCACTGCACCCTGCTGTAAAAGCGGCACACAGCACAGCTAACGGCAGGACAGCGGTCAGATGTTTTTTTCTCATTTTTTTCTCCAATCGTTTTACACTATTATATACCTAACAAATAAAAATTTCAACCGATTTTACTTAATTTGTATTGCTAATTTGTATCACATCGTTTTCGACTAATAAAAAAGTTGCATTTTTCTTTCGTTTGTGATATACTTCTTTAGTATGGATTTTTGTTTTTTGTTTTCTGTACATACATCTGCAAATAAAGCAAAATCACTTTGAGGAGGCGGCTATGCGCATCATTGGCATTGATCCCGGCTATGCGATAGTCGGTTTTGGGATCGTCGATTACAGCAAAGGCAGTTTCAGGGTGCTTGACTATGGAGCTATAACAACAGATAAGGATACGCCTTTCCCGAACCGCCTTTGTGAGATATACGACGATTTCTGTCAGATACTTGATAACTGGAAGCCGGACGCGCTTTCGATCGAGCGGCTGTACTTCACTAACAACCAGAAGACAGGCATTGACGTTGCGCAGGCCAGGGGGCTTATAATTATGGCTGCCGCACAGCGTGGTATCGAGATAAACGAGTACACCCCCTTACAGGTAAAGCAAGCTGTTGTAGGCTATGGTCAGGCGGTAAAAAAGCAGGTTCAGGAAATGACGAAAAATATACTGAAGCTCCCCGCAGTGCCGAAGCCCGATGATACGGCAGATGCGCTGGCAATGACTATATGCCACGGTCAGACCAGCGGTTCATTGCTCAGAAACCTCAGAACATCGAATATATAGAAAAGAGTAAATTATGATATACAGTGTAAACGGAACAGTCGATCTTATCGAGCCTAATCTCACGGTGATAGACTGCGGCGGCGTAGGTTATGCCTGCCGCACGACCGCGAATACATTATCACAGCTTAAAACCGGCGAAAAGGCAAAGCTTCTCACCTATCTTGCGGTAAAGGAGGACGCGGTAGACTTGTTCGGATTTTATGATGCGGCAGAGCTTAACTGCTTCAAAATGCTGATCTCGGTGTCGGGAGTAGGTCCTAAAGCGGCGCTGTCGATCTTATCGGGTATGACACCGCAGTCTTTTGCGCTGTGCGTAGCGTCCGGCGACAGCAAGGCGCTGACAAACGCTCCGGGTATCGGCAAGAAGACCGCAGAGCGTATCGTCCTTGAGCTTAAGGACAAGGTATCAAAGCAGGAAATAGCCGCAGGTGTAAGGGGCAGTGCAGTGCCGATAGTAGCCGCACCGTCAAATTCATTTGCGGAGGCGATATCCGCGCTTATGGTGCTCGGTTATACAAACAACGAAGCCACCTCGGCGCTCGGCGGACTTGATCCCGCAGCCTCTGCCGATGAGCTTATCAAGGCCGGACTTAAAAAACTTGCGAAGTTCTGATAATTGTCCGCGCATTAACTTTGAAGGGAAAGCGTATAAATGATTGAGAGAAACGATCTTTCACATATAGCCGATGACGAGGGAGCGCGCATTGTCGAGCCGCAGTTTTCTGTCGAGGATACCGATGTTGAGTTTTCCTTGCGTCCGAAAAAATTGAACGAATATATCGGTCAGGAAAAGGTAAAGGAAAATCTTCAGGTATATATAGAAGCGGCGCGCAGACGAAATGAGAGCCTTGACCATGTTTTGCTGTACGGTCCTCCGGGACTCGGTAAAACAACGCTTGCGGGGATTATCGCAAATGAGATGGGCGTTAATTTCAAAGTGACATCAGGTCCCGCTATCGAAAAGCCGGGCGAGCTTGCGGCACTGCTTACAGGTCTTCAGACAGGCGATGTACTGTTCGTAGACGAGATACACCGACTTTCAAGACAGGTCGAGGAAATACTATATCCTGCGCTTGAGGACTGCGTACTTGATATAATGATAGGAAAAGGTCCGTCTGCACAGTCGATAAGGGTCGATCTGAACAGGTTTACGCTTATCGGCGCTACAACAAGGGCAGGACAGCTCACAGGTCCTCTGCGTGACAGATTTGGTGTAATAATGCGTCTTGAAATGTATACTCCCGAGGAGCTTTGCAATATTGTAATGCGCTCATCGGTGATACTTTCGATACCGTGCGAAAGAAGCGGCGCTATGGAGATAGCAAAGCGTTCAAGAGGAACGCCGCGTATCGCAAACCGCCTTTTAAAGCGTGTCCGCGACTTTGCCGAAGTTATGGGTGACGGAAAGATCACAAAGGAAATGGCAGATATCGCGCTCAACAGACTGGAGATCGACAAGCTCGGTCTTGACAGCCTTGATAAGCGCTTCCTCACTATGATAATAAACGGCTATAACGGAGGTCCTGTAGGACTGGAAACACTTGCGTCTGCGCTCGGCGAAGAGTCGGTGACGCTTGAGGACGTATGCGAACCGTATCTTATGCAGCTCGGATTTATTTCAAGAACTCCGCGGGGCAGATGCGCGACCGAGCTTGCGTATAAGCATCTCGGACTTGTGCGTGACGGTCAGCAAAGACTTGACTGACTTCAATAAAGTTGTGTTGTGTTTGGAAAAAGAAGAAAGGTATTTTAAGCATTATGGGCAGATTATTCGGAACTGACGGTGCAAGAGGTGTAGCTATAACCGAGCTTACCTGCGAGCTTGCCATGAACATAGGCAGAGCCGCAGCCATTGTACTGACAAAGCAGAAAACACATAAAGGAAAAGCAAGGATACTTATAGGAAAGGATACCAGAATTTCATCGGATATCCTTGAATCGGCGCTCATAGCGGGCATAACCTCTGTAGGTGCCGATGTTGAGCTTCTCGGTGTTGTACCTACTCCCGCTGTTGCTTATCTTGTAAGATATTACGAGGCTGATGCGGGCGTTATGATTTCCGCATCGCACAACAGTGTTGAGTACAACGGCATAAAGCTGTTCTCGTCAACGGGATTCAAGCTCCCTGATGATGTGGAAAACGAGATAGAAGCACTGATACTTGATACTCCCGAAAAGATGGAGCTTGTTGACGGCTCTGATGTCGGCAGAATAAGAACAATGTACGGCGCTGTAAGCGAGTACAACGAGCATATTCAGTCGACTGTCGGCGGAAAGTTTCAGGGGCTTCTCGTTGCAATAGACTGTGCAAACGGCAGTGCCAGTGCAACAGCCGAATCTCTGTTCTATAAGTTCGGTGCTGAATATGTGTATATAAACAACGAGCCTGACGGTCTTAACATAAACGATAACTGTGGTTCTACCCATATGGAACAGCTTGTCGAGCTTGTTAAAAAGCGTGGTTGTGATGTCGGCTTTGCTTTTGACGGCGATGCGGACAGATGCCTTGCCGTTGACGAAAAAGGCAATATAATAGACGGTGACAAGCTTATTGCTATCCTTTCGCGCTATATGAAGGAAATGGGTAAGCTTAAAAACAACGCGGCGGTAGTCACCGTTATGAGCAATCTCGGATTTCACCGTTTTATGAACGAAAATAAGATCGATACCGTGTGTACTAAGGTCGGCGACCGCTATGTGCTTGAAGAAATGCTTAACAGTGGGTATAATATCGGTGGTGAGCAATCGGGACATATTATATTCCTTGACCATGCAACCACAGGCGACGGACAGCTGACAGCGGTGCAGACCCTTGAACTTCTGTCGAAATGCAAGCGTCCGCTGTCACAGCTTGTAAAGGATATACCCGACTTCCCGCAACTGCTTGTCAACGTAAAGATCACCGAGGACAAAAAGGGACTATGGGACAAGACGCAGAAGATAACCGATATTATCGCACAGGCTGAACAGGCTATGGGAGAAAACGGCAGGATACTCGTCAGAGAAAGCGGAACAGAACCGCTTGTAAGAGTTATGATAGAGGGCAAAGACGAAAAGGAAGTGCATCACTGGACAAATCTTATCGCAGACACGATAAAAGAGTGTCTGTGCCGATGAAATGTAAAAGGAGTTTGTAAATGGCAAAGATAGAGGCAGAGCTGTACGGCAATTTCGATATTATACTTATGGATCTTCACAACACTGTAATGAGAGGGAGTTCCAGTGCATCTCTTGAAGAAAGCTCTGATATTGTAGTCGGAAGTACACGTTGCGCAGTCCGTGCATATGAACGTTACAGCTGGCTTGGAAGCGGCAGAGTAAGTATGAACGTCACACTGTTCCAGACGGAAGGCAGAATATTCGTTTCGGTAACTTCAACGGGCGGAAGTCAGGCTCTGTTCTTCAAGATAAATACGATCGGAGAGAACTCGTTTCTCAACACGATACGACCGACGGTAGACAGTTACAGGATAAGGTGAACTAATTTGAGAAAATCACAGGATTGGCAGGACTACAGACTGATAGATGCATCAGACGGTCAGCGCCTTGAAAAGTGGGGCGGTATAACGCTTGTGCGACCCGACCCGCAGATAATATGGAAAAATCCGAACCCCTCACCGCTGTGGAACAAGGCGGACGCGGTATATCACCGTTCATCGAGCGGCGGAGGTAAATGGGAGTACAAAAAACAGCTCCCCGAAAGCTGGAATATTAGCTACAAAGGTCTTACCTTTATGGTAAAGCCCACAGGTTTCAAGCACACCGGGATATTCCCCGAGCAGGCGGTCAACTGGGATTTATGCTCAGAGCTTATAAAGAACGCCGGCAGGGAAATAAACGTGCTTAATATGTTCGCCTATACCGGCGGCGCAACGCTCGCCTGTGCAAAGGCAGGCGCTAAGGTATGTCACCTTGACGCAGTAAAGGGTATGGTAGACTGGGGCAGGACAAACGCAAAGCTCAGCGGTCTTTCAGACAAACCTATAAGATGGATTGTAGATGATGCGGTAAAATTTCTCGGCAGGGAGATAAGGCGCGGAAACCGCTATGACGGCATCATACTCGACCCACCAAGCTACGGCAGAGGAACAAACGGTGAGATGTGGAAGCTCGAGGACAGTATCTGCGACCTTATGAATATGTGCACCGAGGTGTTGACCGAAAAGCCGCTGTTCATAGTGCTCAACAGCTACACGACCGGTCTTTCGTCATCGGTAATGACTTACCTTTTACAGATGACGGTAGGCAGAAAATATAAGATAAGAGTAGACTCACAGGAGATAGGACTTCCTGTTGAACAGACGGGACTTACAGTACCCGCAGGAAACACCGCGGTCGTATATTTCGATTAAGCCGCGGTAAAGGAGAACGGATTGGAAGATAAAGAGATAATTAAAACCGAAGACCTTACATTCGACTATACCGTGTTTGACGAGAACGGCGAGGAAACAGGCAAGAACCGCATTCTTACCGACATTGACCTTTCGATAGAAAAGGGCAGCTTCGTAGCTGTCCTCGGTCATAACGGAAGCGGTAAGTCGACCCTTGCAAAGCACTTTAACGGCATATTGCTCCCGACCTCGGGCAAGGTGCTTGTAGATGGGATAGACACCACAGACGAGAGCAGAATATACGATATCCGTCAGACAGTCGGAATGGTGTTTCAGAACCCGGATAACCAGATAGTAGCGACTATAGTTGAGGAAGATGTTGCGTTTGCGCTCGAAAACCTCGGTGTTCCCCCCGATGAAATACGCAGACGGGTAGATGAGGCGCTTAAGACCGTGGATATGTACGAGTACAGAAGTCACGCACCGCATCAGCTTTCGGGCGGTCAGAAGCAGAGAGTTGCGATAGCAGGCATAATCGCAATGCGACCGCGCTGTATAGTAATGGACGAACCCACGGCGATGCTCGACCCGAAGGGCAGAAAAGAGATAATGTCGACCATAAAGATGCTCAATAAGGAGCACGGTATAACTGTCGTACTGATAACTCACTATATGGAGGAGGCGGCAAAGGCAGACCGCGTGGTCGTAATTGACAAGGGCGAGATTTTGCTTGACGATGTTCCGAAGAAAATATTTTCTCAGGTTGAGCTTTTGAAGTCGGTCGGACTTGATGTTCCGCAGGCGACAGAGCTTATGTATGAGCTGAAAAAAAGCGGGATAGATGTACCCGATGATGTAATAGATGAAGATGAGTGTGCAGAGGTTCTGTACAATATTCTTAAAAATAAGGAATAATAAATGAATGTGATAGAACTGAAAGGGCTTACTTATAAGTATAGTGTGGGCACTCCGTTTGAGTCGACCGCTGTTGATAATGTAAACCTTACTATAGAAAAGGGCGAATTTTGCGGAATAATAGGTCACACCGGAAGCGGGAAATCAACGCTTATTCAGCACCTTAACGGTCTTGTAAAGCCGACATCCGGCGAGGTGCTCATAGATGGACAGAACATATGGGACAAGGGTGTTGACATACGCTCAATAAGATTTAAGGTCGGTCTTGTGTTCCAATATTCCGAGTATCAGCTGTTTGAAGAAACAGTATACAAGGATATAGCATACGGACCTAAGAATATGGGCTGTGACGAAGCCGAGGTTGACCGCATGGTGCGCGAGGCTGCAGAAAATATGGGTATCCGCGAGGAGCTTCTTGAACGTTCGCCGTTTGACCTTTCGGGCGGACAGAAGCGCCGCGTAGCGCTTGCGGGCGTTATCGCAATGGACCCCGAGATACTGATACTTGACGAGCCCGCCGCAGGACTTGATCCGATAGGCAGAGAAAAGGTGCTCGGTAAGATAAGCGATTATCATAAGAAATACGGCAAGACGATACTGCTTGTATCCCACTCTATGGAGGATATAGTAAAGTATGCCGATAAGGTTCTTGTAATGAACAAGGGCAGACTCTTCTGCCATGAGGATACGGACAGCGTATTTGCAAGGCAGGACGAGATTATAAAGATAGGTCTTGATGTTCCTCAGATCACAAAGATCATGATGAAGCTGAGAGATAAAGGTGTAGACTTAGGAAAAGATATATATACTGTTGAACGTGCAAAAGAGAGAATAATGCAGTATATGGACAAAGGAACGATATGCTGAAGGATATTACAATAGGACAGTTTTTCCCGGGCAATTCAATAATCCACAGACTTGACAGCCGCTTCAAGATAGTGCTTGATATAGCCTATGTTGTTATGCTGTTTATGGCAGGGAATTATTGTTCGCTTATAACGGCGGGACTGTTCATGCTGATAATTTATATGATGTCGGGGATAAGCTTCAAGCTGATATTCAAGAGCTTGAAGCCTATTATGCCGATCATACTGTTCACCTGTATACTTAATCTGTTTTTTATACACGGTGATGGTGATCCGCTCGTACAGCTCGGATTTATAACAATATATATGGAGGGTATCAATACCTCCGTGTTTATGACGGTAAGAATTGTATTCCTTATAGTCGGAATGTCGCTTCTTACCTATACGACATCACCCATAGCACTGACAGATGCAATAGAAAGACTGTTGTCGCCGCTCAAGAAACTGCATTTTCCGGTGCATGAGCTTGCTATGATGATGACGATAGCTTTAAGATTTATCCCTACTCTTATCGAGGAAACCGACAAGATAATGTCGGCACAGAAGGCGAGAGGTGCGAGCCTTGATACAGGCGGACTTGTAAAGAAAGCCAAGGCGCTTATACCGGTGCTCATACCATTGTTTGTATCGGCTTTCAAGCGCGCAAACGAGCTTGCACTGGCTATGGAGTGCCGTTGCTACAGAGGCGGCGAGGGCAGGACCAGAATGAAACAACTCAAGTTCGGTGCAAGGGATATTGTTGCTACGGGTATAATGGCAGCAATGATCATATTGACCGTTCTTATGAACATTTATGTTCCCATCCCCGGAATGTAAGGTGAGTTATGCGCAATCTTAAAGTAACTATGGCATATAACGGCACGGCGTATCACGGATATCAGCGGCAGAACAACGCAAACAGCATACAGCAGACGGTAGAAGAGGTGTTGTCAAAGCTGCTTGGAGAGGATATCACGATAAACGGCTGTTCACGGACAGACACGGGTGTGCACGCAAGAGCGTTTGTGTTCAACGTAAAGACTGCTTGCCCTATTCCCTGTGATGGCTTTATAAAGGGCGGGAACGCAATGCTCCCGCAGGATATTGCTTTTCTTTCGTGTGAAGAAGTGTCTGACAGCTTCCACGCAAGGTTTGACAGTAAGGGCAAGGAGTATATCTACAGGATATATACAGGTGTTGTCAGGGACGTATTTACGGCGGATATGGCGCTTCATTATCCGTATGATCCCGATATTGAAAAAATGCGAAGCGCGGCGCGGCTTATAGTCGGTGAGCACGACTTTGCTTCATTCTGCAAGGCGGAAGCAAAGGAGCACCTGCTGACTACCGTCAGAACAGTGTATTCGATAGATGTTGAGCAAAGCGGTGACTTTGTGGAAATTCAAGTTCGCGGCAACGGTTTTCTTCACAATATGGTGAGGATAATTGTAGGAACACTTATATATATCAGCGAGGGCAAGCGTACCGAGCAGGATATAATAAACGCGCTCACAAAGCCCGACAGGGAGTTTGCCGGCAAGACTGTACCCGCTTGCGGACTGTATCTCAACAAGGTGTTCTACTAAAAGATGTATAAATGAAAGAGGGGTAAATATGAAAGTACCCGATAAAAATCCTCTTGAACAGCAAAACAACGACATAAACGATGTTACGCTGTATCGCAAAAAAAAGAAGAAAGCAAAGCTGACAAGAAACCTTATCATATTGCTTGTAGTTGTTGCTGCTGCTGTACCGATATGGGTATATCGTGACACGATATTTGAGCCGTTGCGCGGTATCGCTTCTAAAATTCAGACGACGACTACCGATACCGCAGGCTATCCGATAAGTCTTACCGGAAGGTCTGACTACAGCTTCTGTGCGATGAATGACAGCTTTGCACTGCTGAGTGATACCTACCTCTATTCCTATAACGAGAACGGCGGACAGAATTTTGCTTTACAGCATGGCTATGTTCACCCTATGGCAGTGTCGAACTCAAAGCGCGTGGTTATCTACGATAAGGGCGGACATGATTTTTCGCTGTTCAATAAGACAAGTCAGATCTATAAGGAAACTGTCGAGGACGAGGTTATAGTATCCGTATTTCTGAGCAACTCTGAGCATACTGCGGTCGTAACAACAGGCGGCAGATACTCAAATGTAATATACATCTATGACGGAAGCGGAAAGTGGCTTTACACACAGCGCTTTATTGATGACAATGTAATGCAGGCTGTATTCTCCGATGACAACAGGTATCTCTATGTGACGAGGGTAACATCCGATAACGGTAATATTGTCACGAAGCTCTCAAAGTATGATATCAGCGGTGACGGCACTGAGTTGTGGTCGCAGTCGATGGGTGACTGTGTATCACTTTCGCTGGAACTTAGCGGAAACGTGCTTACTGTAACCGGTGACAATATGGCGGCTACATACAGCGCCGACAGCGGTGAACTTATCGGAAACTACAGCTATCCGGGAACGGTCGAGAACTTTGACGCATCATCATCTCTTAAAGCGTTTGTGTTTGATGACTTCACTGATGATGGCAAAAAAACGGTTATTCTCAATGACAAGTGTGAAGTGACAGCCTCCATTGCGGTTTCAGCCGATGTAAAACAGATAAAAGTCAGCGGTGATACTGTTTTTATTATGACCGAATCCGATATAACTCAATATAATTTATCTCTTGAATCGGAAAAAAAGACACTGCTTACAGACAGCTATTCCGACTTTATAACAGTCGGCGGGTCGATACTGCTTATGGGCTATGATGCGGTTGACAGTATAAGTATGTAACCGCAAATCGGAAAGGAAGGTATTTAATGGGAACAGATTTTTTTTGGTTTTATGATGTAATACTTGCGGCAATACTTATAGGTATGCTGTTTGTCGGTGCAAAAAAAGGCTTTGTGCGTATGGTGTTGAGCCTGGCGGCTTTTGTGGCATCATTTGTGGTTGCGCTGCTTATAAGTGACGGCGTTTCAACATGGGTATATGACAGCTTTATCAGTCAGCCGCTCGAGCAGAGCATATCGGCATCTATCAACGATACACTCGGTGAAAATGTTGTAACTCAGCTCGGAAAGATAGATATGGATAAGGCTAAGATAAACGGCAAGAGCCTTGACAGTCTTGACCTGAAACCTGACAAAGCGGGTAAGGTGACTGTAAATCTAAACAATGTGAACCTCAGCAACACCGGTATAAGCAAGGTAGACCTGACATCATTCGGTATTGATAAGTCAGTCGATTATTCTAAGATAAATCTTGGTTCGGTACAGCTGTACGAGAGTGATATAGACAAGTACGGACTTGAAAATATGCTTTTGACTGAAGTGCTTTCACAGAACTTAAAAAACAGTGATGTAGCAGAAAGCGTAAACGATATAATTGCTCAGGTGAGTGAGGCAGTTCCTGCACTCGGTCTTGAAGGTAAGACGATCGATGATATCGACAGCGGACTTGTGAACAACGTTGTAGTGAGCGTTGTCGAATCGTCAGGCAATCCCGGTAAGGCAATTCTTGACAATGTGGCGAAGCCCGTGATACTTGTGCCGCTGAGAACAGTGATATTTGTGATACTGTTCTTCCTTGTATTCATAATCCTGTCAATTATAATAAAGGCAACATCGGTAGTAAACAAGCTTCCCGTGATCGGTAAGCTTAATTCCCTTCTCGGTGGTGTGCTCGGACTTGTACAGGGTCTTGTAATAGTGTTTATCGTTGTGATAATCGCGCATATGGCGGTTGCGATAAGTAATAATACGCTTATATTCTTAAACGAAATGACAATAAACAAGTCGTATGCGTTCAGCTGGGTATATAACTTCTCATTCCTCGATTTCCTTAACTAAATACTCAGTTAACAAAAGAGAAATATAATTATAAGTAAGCGGTTAAAACAGCTTATACTACAGACAAAAGAACCTAAAGAAAGGTTGGATATAAATGCTTTGTTCAAGATGTAAAAAAAGACAGGCAGTTGTATTTATCTCGACGATACAGGGCAACGAAAAGCGCGATGAGGGACTTTGCCTTATCTGCGCAAAGGAACTGGGCGTTCCGCAGGTAAATGACTACCTTGAAAAAATGGGGATAAGCGATGAGGATCTCGAAGAAAGCTACAAGATGCTTTTCGGCGAGGGCGATCCCGACAGCGAAGAAAACGATGAAGATTTCACACCCGGCGGAGCAGGCACTATGATGCCGTTCTTCCAGCGTTTTGCCGCAAATAAGGACGGAAAGTCCGAAAGCGAAAAGCAGGAGGTCAAGGACGATAAGAAGCGCAATAAGAAAAAAGAGGAGAAGAAGAGAAAATTTCTCGATGCTTACTGCACTAACCTTACCGCCAAAGCCAAAAAGGGCGAGATTGACCGCATAGTCGGCAGAGAGAAAGAAATTTACCGCGTAATGCAGATACTCTCCCGCCGTACCAAGAACAACCCCTGTATCATCGGTGAACCCGGTGTAGGTAAGACCGCTATCGCAGAGGGTATCGCGCAGAAGCTTGCAAGCGGAGATGTGCCGTTCAGACTTCAGGGCAAGGAGCTGTATATGCTCGACCTTACCGCGCTTGTAGCGGGCACGCAGTTCAGAGGTCAGTTTGAAAGCCGTGTAAAGGCGCTTATCGAGGAGATAAAGAACGCCGGCAACATAATCCTCTTTATCGACGAGGTTCATAACCTTGTCGGAACAGGCGACTCAGAGGGCACGATGAATGCCGCAAATATCTTAAAGCCCGCTCTTTCAAGAGGTGAGGTTCAGGTGATCGGTGCGACCACGTTCAACGAGTACAGAAAGTATATCGAAAAGGACTCTGCGCTTGAAAGACGTTTCCAGCCCGTAACCGCAAACGAGCCGTCAATTGAGGATACAATAGAGCTTCTCAAGGGTATCAAGGAATATTACGAAGAGTACCACAAGCTGTATGTAAGCGATGATATATTAAGAAGCTGTGCCGTGCTCAGCGAGCGCTACATCACCGACAGATATCTGCCCGACAAGGCGATAGACCTGCTTGATGAAGCCGCCGCTTGCGCAAGCATCAACAGCAAGGAGCTTACGGAATACGAACAGCTCAAGAAGAAAAACAAGGCGCTTGAGGTCGAAGAAAACGACCTTTCAGCCGAAACCGAGAATAAGAACTATCAGCGTATAGCAGAAATAAAGACAGAGCTTGCAAAGAACTCTGCTCGTATTGAAGAGCTTGAGCCTATGATAAAAGAGGTTCATGTTACCGAGAATGATGTCTGCAAGGTGATTGAGCTGTGGACGGGTATCCCCGCAAGCAAGCTTCTTGAAACCGAGTTCAAGCGTATAGCAAACCTTGAAAGCGTACTCAAGTCAAAGGTGGTCGGTCAGGACGAAGCCTGCGAGCTTGTTGCTGCCGCTATAAAGAGGACAAGAGTACAGCTGTCTGCACGCCGCAGACCTGCATCGTTCATATTCGTAGGACCTACAGGTGTCGGTAAGACCGAGCTTGTAAAGGTGCTTGCAAACGAGCTGTTCAACACGGTTGACCCGCTGATAAGACTTGATATGTCCGAGTTTATGGAAAAGCACAGCGTATCAAGAATTATCGGTTCGCCGCCGGGATATGTTGGATATGATGAAGCGGGACAGCTTACCGAAAAGGTACGCAGAAAGCCCTATTCGGTGATCCTCTTTGATGAGATCGAAAAGGCTCACCCCGATGTTATGAACATACTATTACAGATCCTTGATGAGGGTAAGGTAAACGATGCCCACGGCAGAACGGTAAGCTTTGAAAATACCGTTATCGCAATGACCTCAAACGCGGGTTCATCATTCAACACAAGCGGACTTGGCTTTGCAAAGAGCGAAGAGGATATCTCAAAGGATAAGGCTATGAAGGCTCTCGGCGAGTTTTTACGCCCCGAGTTCTTAAGCCGTGTTGATGAGGTAGTTGTGTTCAAACCGTTATCGCTTGAAGCGTATAATGGTATAGCTCACCTTATGATAGGTGAGATGAAAGAGCCGCTTCTTGAAAAGAACATCATGCTTAACGTGACCGATGCGGCATATGATCTTGTTGCAAAGAAAGCGTCGGGCGGTAAGTTCGGCGGCAGAGATGTCCGCAGAATAGTCCGCAAGGATATTGAGGACAAGGTAGCTAATATCATCGTTGACGCTGACGGCAACGTTTCACAGATAAATGTTGACGCAGACGGTGACGAAATAAAGGTTACAGGCAAATAATACTGCGGAGCATTGCATAATGCAGTGCTCCGTTTTTGCTTAAACGAAAGGAATCAGATTTATGGCAGTGGTTATTACGGGCGGCACAGGAGCTATCGGCAGTGCGATGGCACGCGAGTTTGCAAAAACAAATGACGTTGCGATAATTTACAAAAACTCCGATGAAAAAGCGATACAGCTCGAAAAGCAGACAGGCTGCAAGGCGTATAAAGCGGACGTATCCTCTGTATCCGAGATATCGGCGGCGGTACGACAGATAATATCTGACTTCGGAAAGATAAATGTTCTTATAAACAATGCCGGCATATCGCAGATAAAGCTCCTCTGCGATGTGACTGAGCTTGACTGGTACAATATGGTCGATGTTCATCTGACGGGCGCTTTCAATATGACCAAGGCAGTACTCCCCGATATGATAAAGCATAAGCGGGGAAGTATCATCAATATTTCGTCCGTTTGGGGGGTATACGGAGCGTCCTGCGAAGTGCCGTACTCAACGGTTAAGGCAGGGCTTATCGGCTTTACAAAGTCGTTGTCGAAGGAGGTCGCACCTAGCGGTATAACTGTAAACTGTATTGCTCCGGGAGTGATAGACAGCCCTATGAATAACGCTCATTTGTCACCCGATGAGATGAATGAACTTATTGCCGAAACCCCTCTCGGTAGGCTCGGCACACCCGAGGATGTCGCAAAAGCCGCAGTGTACCTTGCATCGGCGGGCTTTGTCACAGGTCAGGTGCTCGGAGTAGACGGAGGGTTTTATTGATTTTACCGGCAAAGAGCCATATAATAAGCGAAATGAGTATCGATATGATGCTCATTTTTGTTTGTATTAAAAAGAGCGGCTTAAAGTCGAATTGCATAAAAGCAGATCGCTCTCCTTATCTTACTTCCACTTGACACAAATTTCACTATAGGATATAATGAATATACATTAAATGTAATTGGAAACAACTGCTATATCTGTGCTGATTGAATGCATGATGAAACATATGGTCATTTTCGCGGAAAGATTTTATAATGTTTTGCATTGGCAGACAGGAGGAACGAATGAGGATAGCTAAAAGCATATGCATTGGTATCGGAATGCAAGTGCTGATTATGCTTTTGCACTTGTTTATTCATTTTACAAACGGTAGTTTTGATCAAAGTGTTCAGATAGCTTGCTCATTTATAGCGGCGATACTCGTAACATATCTGACAGTTATTTCTTTTGACCTGCCTGTATATGCGATATTCAGCGGTCAGATCATTACGCTGCTGTTTGTCCTGATTTTTGAGAATGAGGGAGTTTATTTATTATACTATCTCCATAAAGGAATCTCTCAGTGGTTCAATCCGGATATTTTTACCGATACTGTAATTATAATATCAGAAATACTCGTTGTGCAATTGCCGTCTTTCGCTTTGGCTAAACTGACACGACTTATCAGCAAAAAGTAAAGGTAAGTGCAAAGCTAAAGCATAAATTTCGGTGTTATGTAATTGTTGTTTATAAATGAACTAAATATAAAAATTCGTATATTTGTAATGAAATATTTGATTACAAAGACTACATAATCATATGCTTATGCGGCTGAAGCCTTTATGGCTATCAGCCGCATTTTAACATAAAAAAAGAAGTCACAGGAATTGTGACTTCTTTTGGCGCAGAAAGAGGGATTTGAAGACTAACAATAATTAAAGCATATTATTATAAGCTTGATTGACGGTTTCTGCAACACGGCAGTGCTCTTCATCGTAAGTATGCTGGTATATTGTTTTAAGTATATATGGCGTGCTTTGACCTAATCTCTCTAGTGCATATTTGTCCGGAATACCGAGCTGTAACATAAGACTTGCATTTGCATGACGCAAAGAGTGCATAGTGAAACGTCTCATACCGTGTTTTGCTTGCAATTTGTAAAATCGGTATAAAATCATATTCGGCGTAAGTCCGTTAACAATGTATTCGCTTTTATGCTCAATTTCAGAAAGCCGGTGAATCAGGTAATCAGGTATAGCAATCTCCCTTGTGCTTTTATAGCTTTTGTTTGTATTTTTTTCAATCAGCTTGTTTTTTTCGTTAGGTACTTTGGCACCTTTAATATATATACGACAGTTACGGTAGTTGCACCATTTAAGAGCTTGAATTTCAGACTGTCTCAAGCCAAGAAGTAAAGCAAAAAGTATAGGAATTTCAATATCCTCATCATAAACCGCAGATATGATTTGACTCATTTCTTTAGGTGTTGGAACTATGTAGTTTATAGGCTCCTTTGGTTTCAAACGAATTGAATTGGTTTCGATTTCAATATGATTTTGTTTGAGAACAGCTGTTATTAACCCAAATTGGTTGTTAATCGTTTTAGATGCATATTTAATAGCATTGGTATTAATCCAGTTCTGAAGTACTAATTCACTGATTTCGGGAAGAACGATGTTATTAATGGCATCAAAAGCGTTGCGTTGAAGTATACGGTATCCTCTGATAGTGGATGGTGACAGTATATTTTCGCGGCTTTTAATGTACCGCTCTAATGCAGTGCCAAAAGTTAAATTACTGCTTTCATCTTCACTTTCGAGAAGGTGTACGAGTTTATTGAGTAATTGTTTTTTTGTCATATTATTTTCTCCATTTCAATTTAGTTTATTCATTATATCATAATTAGAGATAATTATCAATATTATCAAGAAGGTTCGTCCTTTTCATTTTATTAAGGAAGGTGAGATAATGCCTGCAAAAATAATCAATTTTACAGCGCCGCACAAGCGCAAAACTCAAAGCGAAATTGAAATATCGAAAGTCGAGAAGATGGCTCTTGACAAGAAGATGAGCTACGGACAGTATGTAGCTATGCTTGAAGAAGAAAAGAAAAAAGAGTATGTGCAGTATTAACGTTAATTGAATGGTGCGACACGGTGTCGCGCCTATATGAGAGCATCAGCATCCTATGGCAGTGCAACTCTGCCGGCTCTCACCATCGGAACACAGCATTAAGAGGTAGTTTTTATGATGGGGATGTAAGTGTTCCGCAACATCGGGCGATGATAGCTACATCGAGGACGGAAAAGTAAGCCTGCCGTCCTTTCCCGGTGTTATTTTTAAAAGAGGCTTGATTTTTATGTGTTGCGATAGCAACAGAAAGAAGAGGTTTACTTATGAAAAAAATCATTACTGTAGCTAATCAGAAAGGCGGAGTAGGTAAAACTACAACTGTTGTAAATCTTGCGGCTAATCTCAAGCGTGAAGGATACAATGTCCTTTGCATCGACCTTGACGGACAGGGTAATCTGTCTGACTATCTCGGATATACAGGTGACGAAGGAACGCCGGTTATTACCGACTTGATCAAGGCTGAAATGTCTAAGAATATCACAGATGATATGATAAATGCCGCTATTCTGACAAGCACCGCTGACGGAATAGACTACATTCCGTCCGACATCTCACTGTCTATGGCGGATATGTTTATGGCGTCCGCAATCGGCAGAGAAATGATACTTCGCAAGTTGCTGTCGAAAGCAATTTTTGATAAGTATGACTACATAATAATCGACTGTTTACCGTCGCTTGGAATCCTTGTAGTCAATGCACTTGTAGCAGCTAATGGTGTACTGATACCTGTTCAGACACAGAAATTTGCACTGAACGGAATAATCCAGTTTGAAGAAATCATCGCAATGGCAAAGGAACTCAACCCGGCATTAACGGTTTACGGCGTTATAGAAACAATGTGCGATAACACGAATATGACAAAAGGTGTTGACGAAGCACTCAAGAGCAGATACGGCAATCTTGTTTTTGAGAGCCGTATATCAAAAAGTGTTATGGCAAGCAACAGCACAGCGGAGCAGAAAGCTATGACAATAAACACAAAACTCGGCGGACAGTACGCTGAGCTGACGAGAGAACTTATAGAGAGGTGCAAATAATATGGCATTTGATTTTACAAATATAAAGGCAAAAGGAAAGCTCAACGGGCTTTCCTCTTTTTCTTCTCTGCCAGCTGAGGATGATACAGTTAAGATAACACCTATCCCGATAGATATGATAGACCCTTATACAGAAAGTCTGCACCCGTTTAAATCTTACACAGTCGATAAAATTGACGAACTTGCAGAGAGCATAAAGGTCAACGGCTTATTACAGCCGATTATCGTCAGCCGTAAATCTGACGGACGCTATATGATTATAGCCGGACACAACCGCTTTCGTGCGTGCCAAAAGAATAATATGGACACTATAGACGCTGTTATTCGCAATGAACTTACGGCTACACAACGAAAGCTGATGATGGTTGATACAAACCTTGAACAAAGGCATAAGCTGACAGCCAAAGAACGTGCGTTAGCGTATAAAATAAAGCAGGATTGCTTGAAAGAACTCGGAGCAACAAACCCTACAGCAGTAATTGCAAAGGAGAACGGCGAAAGCCGTAAATCAGTACAGAGATACATTGCAATCAGCAGGCTAACACCGGAACTGCTCGATATGGTTGACACAGACAGAATTAAATTATCTGTCGGCGTTACGGTATCAGCTGTAGATACAGAAACTCAGAACAGCCTATCAGAGTATCTCATCAGCGAGGGCGAAAAGGCAACCGTAGATGAAAAACAGGCTAAAGAAATACAGCTTGAAGCAACAGTTAAACCGTTATCGGTTGATGATATTGCAGAGATCCTCGAAAAGAAGCCACAGAAAGAAAAAAAGCAAAGCGATATAATCAAAATCCATTACGCTGACATAGCAGACAGTGTTATGGGACTTCCGAAAGAAGAAATCGAGCCGCTTGTGCGTTGGCTCTTGACCAATAATCAATCTCAGATTGCCGATTACTGCAATGATAAAGGTTTTATTTCCGTTGCCGAAACAACAGCTGATAGCGATGCAGAGAGTATTGACGGCATTCTGATGGATGATGAGGAAGAATTCAAAATATGAAAAAGGAGCAGATATAAATGAAAAACTATAAAGATTACAATAAGACCTATATCGGAAGCAGTGACAGTGCGTATTTAACGCTCAAAACAATCACCGGTACAACAGAAAAACTTTATTTTGGAGAAGATGGCAGTTATAGTGCCTATGTAGTTGATGAGGATACCCTTATCCCAAAACACTATCATAAGGAATTTGAGTTTACCGACAGCCTTGAGATATACAACAACTTCGGTGAACTCGAATGGTCAGCAAAAGCAAAGCAAATATCCGTGTACACATCGGGTAACTATGGCTGCTTGATTAAACTCGAAGGAGCCGAAAATTATAAGTTTGATTTGAACTGCAGAAGTGATAAGGATAACAGTTTTCAGAATGACGAGAACGAGAATGATGAGGAACCGGAACTGTAAAAGGAGAAAAATATGACTGCAACAGAAAACAAAATAAACCATATCGTCGCTATCACAAACGGTAGCGACATTTATTTTCCGAAAAAACTTATGGCAAGACGTGATATAGCCGATGATACAAAACTGCTTTTTGCGGTGGCTATGACCGACCATTGCAATATGACGGTATCGGAATTCTCGGATTTTCTTATTAATCACGTTAGTGAGCAGGCTAAAACAAAGAGGGCTAAGAGAGAGCTTAAAATACTTGCAGGACAGCTCGATGAAATACTCGGTTAAAAACGGAGGACAGACAAATGAACGAAAAGCTGAACACAGTATTTGACATTATCAATGCCACAAATACCGTCAGTGCGAATCGCTACCTGTCACACGCTCTTGGCGCGGAGGTAGCTATTATATACAATGCGTTGCTTGCAAAGTTTGCATACTACAGCAAGCACGATATGATACCGGATGACTGGTTTTACTCAACCGTGGACGATCTATGGCGAAGCACGGCTTTGTCCGAAAAGACACAGAAAAGAGCCATAGCCATTCTTGCAAAAGAAGGACTTATCGAATGCAAACGTAAAGGAATGCCTGCTAAGCGTTCCTTTTTTATTTGCAACGCTTACGAAAAAATAGTTGCACTCATCGAAAAAGGAAAAGCAATTCTCGGTGAAACTACTGCGGAAACCGCAAAATCAAATGCAATAGAAGGTGATTCTGCTGTTCAGCCAAAACGGCAGAACAAGAACAGCCGAAAGTCAGCAACAAGTTACGCCGTTTCGGCAGAACATACTTATAAAACAAAAGAAAATAATCAGAAGTTATATAAACATCAGCAAAAGACGGTTGCTGATGTTATGCAGACAGCTATAGACAAAGGTACTTACTATCACGGCGAATATAAGACACCGGGAGAAGTATCCGAAGCTGTCAGCAGCATTGATACGAACGGTATGCAATACATATTAGATTGCTGTGAAAAATACAGCACCAAAATAAGAAATCTGAAAGCGTACATAACATCGCTTATTTTTACAATGGCAAACAGCTGTCAAACAACGATACGTTCTCAGATTGAAGAAAACAGTAACAGCAGTTTTGACGTATACAAGCTCGATCAATGGGCATTGGAGCAATATGCCACAGGCTTTTAAAGCCTGCAGAAAAAAGAAAAGTATTCTGTAGGCTGAAACTCAAATTCAATCAACGTTAAAAGGAGAATATGCAATGCTGACATCAAAGCAGTATCACGACTTGCTGAAAGCCAAGCTCAGACGCTTCAGCAGGTCGCAGGAAGAATGGAAAAGGTTCCTTGAAACCTCGTCAAGAATGTACAAATACGGTTTTAAGGAAAGTGTATCTATCTTTGTACAGAAGCCGAATGCCACAGCCTGCGCCGAGATAAAAACGTGGAAAAAAGCAACAAACCGCCGTGTTATCAGAACGAGCGAAGCAATCGGTCTTGTATATTCGACCGATAACGTCAATGTTACAAGTATACGCTATGTGTTTGACATAGCCAATACAGTCAAGGTAAACGAGCAGTCGAAAACTCCATACTTCTGGAAAATCGATGATACTTGTGAAGAACGTGTGTATAATGAACTTAAGCAGGCATACGGCGTTACGGACGCAATAAATCTTGAAGAAGCAGTTAAAAAAATTGTCCGTGAACGCATAACATACTTGACAAAAGATGTACAAAGTAATATAATAAAATCAGTGGAAGGCTCGGCGGCGGAAGAACTTGACGAATTCGCTTTATCGGCGGTTTGCGAACGCTTTGCTTGCGAGAGTGCCACATACGCAATACTTCACCGTTGCGGTATCGAATATGACGCAGATTTCAGCGACATATACAACTTTGACACTGTAAACGCTATTACCGCTGTCGGAGATATTATCAATCAAACAAGCGAAGAAGTATTACGCAGTATCGAAAAAACAATGAAAGCCATTCTGAAGGAGGAATACTATGAACGCATACGAGAAACAGCCCGAAACGATAACGAAAGTGATAGACGGCGTGGAGATAGCATACAAATTCGACAGGGAAACGGAAACATATCTTCCGTTCTCGGATACGAAGGAGGAGAAGATCGACATCGGCAAGTACGGCAGGATGAGGCTGAAATTCCTCAGAGAGCAGAAACCGATACCGATGACGTTCAATCAGCTGATGATAAACGGAGAGCTGGAGCAGCATCTGCTGACAGTGAACGAGCAGTGTATCAGCAGAGTGTCGGAATTCGTGGAGAAGAACAGGGAGAAGTACGGAGCGACGGACGCATTGCAGAACAGCAATCCGCTCGAATGGACGAGAATCTGCAATTCGCTGAGAATGATGGCGGAGGAACAGATACAGAAGGAGATAATTTACGCTCAGTAACAGAAGAAGCAGACGAATATAACGATATGACAGCGGAGGCAGATGCCCCCGCTGTTGTTCTATCCGATAGCCTTACATCTGACGAAATCAAGTCGGTGTTGCTGTATGAACGCTATCTGAAACACAGCAAAAACGAAATAACCGGCTTTTTTCTTTCTGCGGCTGACATTCAGAGCAAGGCGGAATACCTCAGAGATTCGTACAATAACGATTATACCGAGATTATCATAGGTGAGGAACGATACGGTTATCATAATGAAATAAACGGACTTGAAATATGGAAAGGTCCGACATATTTCAGTATGACGGCGGATATGCACTTATCGTGGACGGACGTTGCCGGCATAATTGACGATATGATAAAGGCACACGAATATCTCAGTGCCGATGAGCTTGACAGAGAACAGACAGACTATGTTGATATAGAGCCGCAGAAAGAAGAAAACGACGAGCAGCTCACTTTTTTTGAAATGAACTTACCGGCTGTCACTGAAAGCTCCGTACTTCCGGTAGAAAATATCAAGTCTGAACATTTTGATAATCTGTTAAGGCTCGGAAGTATCAAAAACCGTAACAGCAGACAGACAATAATTGCATACTTCAAGAAGCCCGGTCACACCGCACAGGAACGTGCGGATTTTCTAAGGTCACAGTATCTTACACAATACCGCAATGAAGATATAAACGATACCGCTTACGGCATAAAGAGCCTTGATAATAAGTTATCGGCATACTTTTCCGAAAGCGGTATTACTCTCAAAGCAGGTGACAGTGTATTCTCGATCGGCGGAAAGTCGGAAAGCATATCCTGGACGGAAGCTACAGACAGAATACAGAAAATGCTTGATGAAGGCACTTACGCACCGCAGACTGTGATTGACGCATCAGCAGAAATTGAAGCAAAACAGACAGCAAACAGAATATGGGAGTTATGGCGAGATCAGAATAAGGACAGTAATATCAGACTTGATATTGATGACAGCGATTTTACGCATACGTCCGAAACGATAGGGTATATAGCGGAAAAATTGCTGAATGACCGTGAATGGCTTGAAAAAACAGCCAACGCTTTTATGTTTTATGCCTATGAATGGCAAGCTGACCGCTCAGTACAGAGATTTAACGGTTATATGTACAACCCGGTTACCGTATCTGCAGAGCTATCTGACCTGCTGAAAGAAGAAATCAACTACACAGCACAGGAGTATGTTCCGTTCCCGGCAACACCGTACATAAATACTGACCATATCGAGATGTATTTCAGAAAGTACGGACATATTGAAGGTGCAAAAGGCAAAATCAGAGTATATTTTACATCTCACATTGACACAAAGGCTCAGACCGCATATCTGAAAAGCATATACGAAAACAGCGGTTGTATGTCCGGAGAATTTGATTTTAACGCAATATCCGCCAAAGGCGCAGTGTTCCGAATATCTGTTGACGGCATAAAATCTGACGAGAAGCACGTTTCGTGGGAAGAATGTGCAAAAACGGTATTTAAGTCAATAAAGAACGACAGATATACAAAGCCTTCTTTTACAACTGAAATAACCGATGAAGTAAAAACAGACGATCCCGTTAAGTCAAACGCAGTTGTCATTGATACTGCTACAAAAGAAAGCAAAGAACCGCATACCGATTACACAGAATACATCGGCAGAGAATTTGAATATGAAAACAGAAAATACAAGATTGACAGTATAAATGAAGGCACTGTATCGGCACAGGATATGACGATGTTGGAAACAGCCCGTTATCCGATATTCAGAGTGCTTGATACTGAAACAGTCCTCGGAATAATCAGAGACCAGCAACAGCCGACAGAAAAAGAAAAGACGCTTTCCGACTATACCTTATCGACGGACGATTATTCGGATCTCGGCGGAGAAAAGTCACGCTTCAGACATAACGTTGAAGCGATCAAAACACTTAAAACTATCGAAAGCGAAAACAGAAATGCTACTCCCGATGAGCAAAAGATACTTGCAAAATATGTAGGCTGGGGCGGGCTTTCATCGGCATTTAACGAAAGTAATAACGCCTGGGCTGATGAGCATAAGGAAATCTCAGACCTGCTTACTCCCGATGAGTATGCAATGGCAAGAGAAAACACAATGACAGCGTTTTATACTTCCCCCGAAATAATCGGTGCGGTCTATGACGGACTTAAAAGTATCGGTTTTGACGGCGGAAATATACTGGACCCTTCAGCAGGCACAGGTAACTTTTTCGGAGCTATGCCTGTAGAAATGCGAGAAAAGTCAAAGCTGTACGGTGTAGAGCTTGACAGCGTATCTGCAAGAATAGCAAAACAGCTGTATCAGTCGGCAAATATAACCGAAGGAGCCTATGAAAAGCGTGTGTTGAATGATAATTTCTATGACGCCGCTATTTCAAATGTGCCTTTCGGACAGTTCAAGGTACACGATAAGCGATACGACAGTCTTAATTTGAACATACACGACTATTTCTTTGCAAAATCGCTTGACAAGGTAAGACCGGGCGGAGTTATCGCCTTTATCACAACAAGCGGAACGCTTGATAAGTCAAACAGCAAGTTTAGAAAGTATATGGCGGAACGTGCCGAGCTTCTCGGTGCAGTCAGACTGCCAAACACAGCATTCAAAGTCGTAGCCGGCACAGAAGTTACATCGGATATTATCTTTCTGCAGAAAAGGGATAAGATACAGTCGGTAAACAGTGAAAACTGCGAATGGCTTGACTTAGGCACAGATGACAACGGCATACCGATGAACAGCTACTTTGTGAATCATCCCGATATGATAATCGGTGAAATGAAACAAGGCATAGAGTACAGTATGTACGGTGACGCAACAGCAACAGCCTGTGTTGCACCCGAAGGGTACGACATCGTGTCGCACCTGCATGACGCAGTTACAAGAATAGACGGAGAATATCACCCGTATACTCCTCAACAGGATGAAATCAAGTATGGTGAGCTGAAAAAGGAAACAATTCCGGCTGATGAAAGTGTAGATAACTACACATATACGCTGTATAACGGTAACGTGTATTACCGTGAAAACAGCATAATGACAAAGGTCGATAAAGGTGCGGACAGAATAGCTGCTCTGATTGACCTTAAAACAATTACAAGAACTTTGTTACAGCAACAGCTCCGGGGCTTTGAGCAGTCATACATTGATAATACACGCAAGGAGCTGAACGAGCATTATGACGCTTTCGTAAAGAAATACGGCTATGTGAACAGCAAGGCAAACGAAACGGCATTCAGTGCAGACAGCTCATACTATCTGTTACGCTCGCTTGAAAAGTTTGATAAGACAGATAACACATACAACGGTAAGGCTGATATATTCATAAAGAATACCGTAAGACCTGTAAAGACGGTAGTCAGTGTGTCAACAGCCGTTGAAAGTATCGGCGTTTCTCTTTGCGAGAAAGGCTGTATTGATATTCCGTATATGGCAAGTCTTTGCGGACTATCGGAAGAACAGACGATAAAGGATTGTATAGATGCAGGTGCTATATATAAAGTACCTCCGTTCCCACCTTGCCCGGATAAGACTGATATATACGTTACCGCCGATGAATATCTCAGCGGTAATATCCGTGACAAGCTGGCATTCGCAAGGACTGCCGCACTCACAAACAATGAGTACGAACACAACGTTGAAGCCCTTGAAAAGGTAATGCCGGCACCACTTACAGCGTCTGATATAGATATACGAATCGGTGTAACCTGGCTTGATCCGGAATACTATAATAATTTCATCCGTGATACGTTTGACGCTTACGGAAGCTGGAGAACGAAAATCAAGACATACTATTCTCCGGTAACCGGTGAATTCAACGTATCAAATAAAAGCTCTGAGCCGTCCAATGTCAAAGTTAACAACGAATTCGGCACAAGCCGAATGAACGCATTGCATATATTCGAACATACGTTAAATCAGCGTACTGTCAAGGTTTATGACAGAGTTGTTGATGTTGATGGCAAAGTGAAATCTGTACTTAATTCAAAGGAAACCGAAAAGGCACAGGAAAAGCAGGAACTTATCAAGGAAGCGTTTGCAAACTGGATATACAGAGATCCGGAAAGAAGGCAGAATATAGTTGAAAAGTATAACGAGCTTTTCAATTCGATAAGACCTCGAACATTTGACGGCAGTCACCTTGTGTTACACGGAGCAAGCGATAAATACAAGCTGTTTGATCATCAGTGTAATGCTCTTGCAAGAACATTGTACGGCGGTAACACACTGCTTGCGCACGTTGTCGGCGCAGGAAAAACCTTTGAAATGGTAGCGTCTGCAATGGAAAGCAAATATATCGGCGTATGCCATAAGTCGCTTATTTGCGTACCAAATCACATAGTCGGACAGATAGCAAGCGACTTTATGGAGCTTTATCCCGGTGCAAATATCCTTGTAGCAACCGAAAAGGATTTCGAAATGAAAAACCGCAAGCTGTTATGCTCTAAAATCGCCACAGGCGATTATGATGCGGTTATCATCGGACACTCACAGCTGCTTAAAATTCCGTTATCGTATGAACGTCGAAAACAATATATCAGAGAAGATATACGTCAGATTGAGAATGCTCTGCAGGATATGAACGAACGTTATCTTGACGATGGGCAGAGATACAGTGTAAAACAGCTTGAAAAGACAAAGAAAAACTACGAAGCCCGTCTTGAGAAGCTGACTGATAACGAAGTTGACGATGTAGTCACCTTTGAAGAACTCGGTGTTGACCGGATCTACATTGATGAAGCCCATATGTTTAAAAATCTGTATATGCCGACAAAGATGAGTAATGTTGCCGGAATACAGATGACGGAGGCGAAAAAATCATCGGACCTTTACTACAAATGTAAATATCTTGATGAGATAACGGGCGGTAAGGGTGTTGTATTTGCAACAGGCACTCCGGTGTCAAACAGTATGACAGAGTTGTATACGATGATGAGATACTTGCAAGCAGGAACACTTCAACGGCTCGGATTACAGCATTTTGACGCATGGGCGGCTAACTATGCTGATATTACTAATACGATGGAGCTCGCACCGGAGGGCAATTCCTACAGAATGCGTACAAGGTTTGCGAGATTTCATAATCTCCCGGAGCTGATGACGATATTCAAGGAATGTGCGGATATAAAGACCGCCGATGACCTTGAACTGAACGTTCCGGAAGCTGTCTTTGAAAATATCGCCGCCGAGCCTTCAAATACGCAGAAAGAGCTGATGAAAGGTCTTTCAGAAAGAGCAACAAAAATACACGACAAACTTGTTGATCCAACCGTGGACAATATGCTTAAAGTAACTTCGGACGGCAGAAAGATAGGTCTTGATCAGCGACTTATGAATCCTTTATTGCCGGACGAGGATAATTCAAAAGTAAATCTCTGTGTTGACAAAGTTTACGATATATGGCAGAACACTGCAGAGGACAGACTGACGCAATTGATTTTCTGCGACTTCTCAACACCGAAGAATGACGGCAGTTTCAATCTTTACGATGATGTCCGTGACAAGCTGATAGCAAAGGGCGTTCCCGAAAACGAAATCGCCTACATACACGATTACAATACCGATGTGAAAAAACAGACGCTTTTTGCAAAGGTACGCAAAGGCGATGTGCGTGTGCTTCTCGGTTCAACTGCAAAATGCGGTGCAGGTACTAATGTGCAGGACAAACTGATAGCATTACATCATCTTGATTGCCCGTGGCGTCCTGCCGACCTTGAACAGCGAGAAGGACGAATAATAAGACAAGGCAATCAGAATGACAAGGTTTATATTTACCGTTACGTCACGAAAGATACGTTTGACGCTTATCTCTATCAGATAATCGAGAACAAGCAGAAAGGTATATCACAGATTATGACCAGCAAGACACCGGTCAGAAACTGTGAAGATGTTGACGAAGCTGTTCTGAACTACAGTGAGGTCAAGGCACTTTGCACAGGTAATCCGCTTATTAAAGAGCGTATGGAGCTTGATATTGACATATCAAAATTGAAACGCTTGCAGTCGGCTTACTTATCCGAAAAGTACAGCCTTGAGGATAAACTGCTAAAGATATATCCACAGCGTAAAGCCGACGCAGAAAAGTATATTGCTAACACTGCTATTGACGCAGAAAGCTATAAGCAATACAGCGAGGAATTCACGGAAATGACAATAAACGGAGTGACCTTTACAGATAAAAAGGAAGCCGCAAACGCATTGTTACACACAATACGGACCGTCGGCTCTACAGACTTGCCGAAGATAGGCATATATAAAGGTTATGATATGAAAGTGTCGTTCGACGGTGCTTATGGCGTTTATTATGTCACTATGGTAGGAAAAGCACGTTATACCTGGCAGGTCGGACAGGACCCGCTTGGAAACCTTACCCGAATGGAGAACACACTGAAATCAATCGGCAATGTTCACGAAAAAGCAATGCACGACCTTGAAGTAATCAACCGTGACATTGCAACTGCAAATGAATTTGTGCATACTCCGTGGGCAAGAGAAAAGGAACTTTCCGAAAAATCCGCAAGGCTCAGAGAGGTTGACAGACTTATAGCTGAAGCCGAAAAGAACGGTCAGCAGTATGAGCAGAACGTTGACAGCGAGGAAGAACAGGAAATGTAAAACAGAGATGGTGCGACATCGTGTCGCACCTATATGAGAGCAAAAGTGTCCTTCGGCGGTGCAATTCCGCCGGCTCTCACCAACAATGGAGGTTAAGAATATGGATTATAGTAAAATGATGAATATCAAGCGTGAATCAAACGCATCAGATAATGCGTTTGCAATGCCGCCTAACAAAAAAATCACTGATACAGATGACGGTGGCGGATCATATTACGGCAACGATATAGGCGTGGAAATTGAAGATGATTACAGCTATATGATTGAGGATGAAAGCGAAGATACAGTAAAAAGCGTCAAGTTATCAAAAGAGCTGCTGTCATATTTCCTCAACGAGATTAAAAATATAGCGGTATCACTGCTTGAGCCATATCACACACATACATTTACCGTAAGTGTAACCGATGATTTTAAGGAAAGCATCAATAGAATGGGCGTGATTGAGCCGTTACTTATAGCACAGTCCGCAAATTATGGTAAGTATGAGGTTATATCCGGACACAGAAGGCTTGAAGCCGCAAAAGCGGTCGGTCTTGAAAAACTTCCCTGCAGAATCGCAAGAGAAGATACTCCCCGTGAAATTCTTGATGAGATTATGGTTATAACAAATCTTCAAAGACGCAACACGTTTACGAAGATGGAGCTTGCACGGTCGCTCAGATTGCTGAATGACAGCCGGAAGAAACAAGGATACAGAACAGATATTATGAACAGCTCCGGAACATCAACCAAAACAGAACTCGCAGAAGAATTTGGAATATCGGTTAAGAAGCTATATATGTTAATCAGCTTTACTCAGCTGATTAATTACTTTGCTAAAAAGGTTGATGATAATACGTTACCCGATAAGATTGCATACTGCTTATCATTCCTGTCTGAATATGAACAGCACATCGTCGAAGAATATCTTAACAGCAATCCGAATTATGTGCTGACAGCCGATAAAGCGGAACGCTTGAAAGACAAAAAGGATAAGGATAAAAATCTTGATAAGCGGACAATCGACGCTATTCTTTCAGCCGTCCGACAGAGAAAAACGATTGAAACAACTACAGTAAAACTGAATACAAGTACATTTGAAAAATACGGTCTAAAAGGAAAAACCGCAAATGAAATTTCAGATATACTCGAAAAAGCGTTGCAAAACTATTTCGAGAACGAGCAGGAAATTGAATGATAGGTGCGACATTGTGACGCACCTGTTAATCAAGTGAGCTTTCAAGGGTGCGACATCGTGACGCACCTATGACAATAACAGCGGATTTTTCTTTTCTGAAGGCTTTTGTTTTTAAACATAGCCAAATGCAAAGGCGTATGAAAACAACTGGTTTACGAAACACCCATTGCAAAGCAATGGCAGGAATAGACGGGTGTCCCCGTCGCTGATACGGCTCTTTGCTATCGCAAAAATCAAGGGTGTAAACAGCATTTAAAGGGTGTAAAAATGGGTGTACTTAGTTTCACAGTGAAACTAAGTTTGTAAACACGCATTACAATCACGAAAATCAAGATTTTTTCAGTTTGCTTAAATCAAATTTCAGCATAGTGAAAATAAGCAAAAAAGGAGTGTGGAAAATTTGAATAATAAAAAAACAACAAAAATTTCGATTTACATTTCCGAAAGAGCATATGAGGATTTAAAAAAATTATCCGTTAAGAAAAGAACTTCTATGGCAAATTTAGTCCGTAATTTTGTAACAAAAGGACTTAATGTAGAAAATCACGATGAAAACGAAGAAGAATTCCGTCGTATGATACACGATGAAATGACAGAAGTTATCAAGCAGGAAGTAGAAAGGCTTATAAAGCTACAGGTGAAATCAACAAAGGCAAGTGCAATCACGATGTATACAGGATTACAGATTATGTCGGAGTCTTTTGCGGATGATGTCAGCTTTGCACGTGTTGTAGCATCTGCAAGCAAACAAGCGGCGGCATATATGAAACAGAAAGAGAAATCTGATGATGAGTATATGCAGGATACTAATGAGATCTTAAACGGAATGAAGAAGGTAGTCAGAGCGGGTGAAGAATAATGTCATCGGCACTCATATATAAAATGAGGCTGACAGCTCCGAATAAGCCCGGTACGGCAAGTCACAATTCCAATTACGTCAAGTATATAGCAGAGCGTGAACACGTTATGAAACTTTCGCCGGAAAGCGAAAGCGGACTGTTCGGCAGGATAGGCGGTGCAAATAACAATGAGCTGAATGTTGCCGATACGCAAAATTATGTTTACGGTATCTCAAAAGCAGGAGTTACAGTGTACAACGCATACATATCATTCCGACCGGAGATCGCTAAAAGGCTTGAACTTGACAGCCTTGAGAAGTGGCAGAATTACATTAAGTTTCATATTGAAACGCTGATGAGAGGGTACGATATACCTAAAGACAGATTTGAATATATTGCGGCTGTTCACGACAAGAAAGGACAGCCGCATATTCATATTTCGTTCTGGGATAAAGACCCGCCTCTAACAGTACAATTTGTAAAAAAGGAGGTATCGGATAATGTAAGAAAAAAACTGATACACGATACATTCGCAAATGAGCTGTCGTATTATTACGGCATAAGCAACGAAGCAATGTCGGACGCAAAAGAACTTGTCGGGAAGCTGATGATTGATTTCGAGCGTGACATTTCCGGTATCTATTCCAATCGTTTCTCCGGAGTTGATATACCCGAAGAATTGATACAGAAGTATACCGATATACTGAACAATCTGCCAAGGCGAGGAAGAATAGCTTATGCATATCTTCAGAAAGAAACCAAGGATATGGTTATCGGTATGATAAAAGAAATGATTATGTTGCCGAAGATGAAATCAATTATCAATGACTATTATTCGGGTGCAAGATCGGCGGCAGAAATGTTCGACAGTCAAGAAACCGAAAACGGCAAATCCGAAATTGACAGGAAAATGCGGAAAGCTGCAGGCGATTTGTATAACAGGCTCGGCAACATTATTCTGAAATCAATGCTCAGAACTCTGAAAGAGAACAATGAGCAGAGAAAAAAGGATAATGCCGAGATAAACACAAAGATAACTGTTGACAGTATGGTATATGCTTTGAACGCAATGAGCAGATTGTTCAGAACACAAGGCTCTGCCGGAACAGTAAACACTGCTCACGCTCTGATCGGTGAGTTGTCAAAGCAGGCTAAGAAAGATATTGCAAGACAGAAGCAAGATAAAGGATATGAGGTGTAATCTATGGAAACTCAGATATATTTTGATTACAAAAACAATAAGCTGTCGCTTAAAGGAGTAAATGCCGGATATAAATTACTTGAGCATAATGAGTTTACCGATGTTGACGGCACGTTAATAGGCGTGGTGTTAGCAAATAGTAAAACTCAGTTTGCCACCTGGAGATATTCGTTTTTCCCTAAAAGCGAATACTTCACCGGTCTTAACGCAGGTCACTATTTTAGCAACGAGATTTCGGCTAAAACGGACTATTTCGAGCGGTTATCCGAGATGGGCAATAGACTAAAGTCAGAGATAAGCAAAACCTGTTTGGAAACAGATGAAGATATGGAAATCTGAATACTTAGTAATATAAGTGCGACACGATGTCGCACCGGACGTTCCGGTCGCACAGGACGCTCCTGTCGCATTTAAAATAAAGGAGGTACAAATGAACGAATTAAAGGCACAGCTTATCAAGAATATGCAGGCAGAGCTTGACGAGCTGAAAGAAGACTTGTTGAAAATGCCGCAACAGGAAATACTCAGCAAAGCATACGAATATGCGATGAAAACGGAAATAATCTATGCAGCGCACGATGTAGATCTTGATGATAATCAGCTTGAGTCTTTGCTCAAGTATCACACGCCGCTTAGCAATGTGTACAACAAATATCTTAAGCACGATGAAACATCGTTATCGGACAAGCTTGTAAACTGCCTTGTCGAAGAAGCAGATATTGAACTGCACCACAATGAAAATACTGATGAGAAGTGTCACGAAGAATACAGTGACGCTTTTTTTGTCGATAATGAACGTAAATGCATTGTATGGATGTATTACAATCCCGACAGCAATGCCGGAGGTCAATACGTTACTAACATTATCAGCTTTGATAAGCTGGCGAAAATTTCTTCGGTAAATCGCATTGTTGATGATTACTTTAATACGCAGATAAGCTCATCGTGTACACAGTATCTTTCAGATATTGGTACGGATGAATATAAGGCGGCTGAACGAATATTTTACGATAACCCCGATTTCGTCAACGCAACATATACAACAATGCAGGCTCTTACAAAAATCGCTCTGACCAATGAATGGGAAAACGAGTTGCATAATGATCTTCCCTCTTTTATCAAATCTGCGTTTGCTTGGGACGAACTTATAGGATTTGGCAGTATAGATGATGAAATTCAGTACGAAGAAACACCGGTAAAAGTTGTCCGTGACTTCTTCTTGAAAGAAAATGGTACTATGTATTCATACGAGGGCGAATACACGGATTGCATTTGGAAACTTGAGGAGCGTGACGGAAAGCCGGTATTAAACATAGCTGTAAAACGTGAAAATGAAAGCAAACCGTTATTTTCATTCGACAAAACATTTGAATGGAATGATATTACAAATGCGGTTATCGCCCGAATTCAGCAGGAAAAAATATGCAATAAACTGATAGAACACTGTTACAAATTCAGTAAATACCATACAGAGGATTACAGAGTATATGATCCCGAAGAAGGTAGAACGGTAATCAGAGGTGACGCTGAGCAGATAAAAGAATGTTTCGGCAAACTTTTAAATAAGCAGGAAGCCAAAATGCTTATTGAAACCGAAATCGTTCCTGCACTTGCAAAAGCCGATGAGCAGTTTGAAGTTGATCGTGAAAACGATGATATGGAAATATAAGTGCGACATCGTGACGCACTTATAAATAAATCAAATACCAAAGGAGGACAGAAAAATGTCAGAAGAAACAAAGAAGCCTGCTGAGGAGCAGACAAAGAAAGCTGAATATATCAGCGAGAAAGCAATGGCGGAGATACTCAAAGGTATCCGTCAGAGATTACCTGTTAAGGAATACGCAAACAAGAAGTTTTCGCCCGAACAGATGAAGCAGATAAGGCTCGGGATGAAAAGCGGTATATCATACCAGCTCTATGCCGCACCGTACATCTCTCCTTCAGCTATGAAACAGTGGCGTAAGATGCTTGAGAAAGGTGTTGGTGATAAAGACATCATTGACTATCTTGCACAGGACGGACGCTCATACGATGCTGAGCAGATAAAGCAGATTCGTATGGGAATGAAAGATAAGCTTGACGTAAAGCTGTTCGCAGATCCCGATTATGCTGCCGAGCAGATGAAGCAGATAAGGCTCGGTGTCAAGAACGGCATTGATTATGAAATCTATGCTAATACTAATTTCTCGGCAGAGCAAATGCATAAGATAAGAATTGAAATGCTTATCGCTAAGATAATCGACTTTATAAAGGAGAAATTCAACGAGCTGTACAATTCAATGAAAGCGTACGCTACATTGCATATTACAAAAGCACCGGAAGAAGCCGAAGAAAGTATCACTCCCGAGGAAACCAAGGATATACAGCTTTTCACGCTTATGAAACGTGCATATGATAAGATGGTCGACAAGAACGATAACTTTGAGGAATTGAGCTTTGACGAAAAGGTTGACAGCATAATGAAAGAGTTTGAACGTGTCGAAAGAGCAAAAGCAGAAACGCATTATAACAACGTTGCGACAAAAGAAAGTGAAACAATTTCGCAAGAAGAGGATGAAGAACTTGAGATTTAACGCAAAGGGCGTTAAACATATATCATACAGGTGCGACAGGAGCGTCCTGTGCGACACGATGTCGCACCTGTAATCAGAAAGGATGAAAACAATGTTAAACGTAAAAGTAACAAGACTGCAACCTGTGGTATCACAGAATGCAAACAAGCTCAGAGCCATAGCCGACATCGAAATCGGCAACGGACTTATGATCTATGGACTGCTGTATAAGCTGAACAAGGATAACGAATTCTATGTACAGATGCCACAGCATATGGGTCGTGACGGCGATTATCACTCCACGGTTGAGCCGCTGTCTAAGGAATTTGCGGCAAGGATAAAGTCTGAGGTTGAAAAAGCCAATATCGAGGGTAAGAATTACACGCCCACAAGCGAGGAAAGTGAGCCGCTCAGATTTACTTTCAATATGAGAAACGGTGCAAACGGTAGCGTATACGGAAATATGCGTGTCAACGATGATCTGCTTGTACATAACATAAGTGTTAAGGACAGGCTGGACGCAGAAACCGGCAAGGTCGTGAAGTTTATTTCTCTGCCATCAAAGCAGGCTGACAACGGTCAGTGGTGGAGCGTTGTAAGACCTTCAAACGATACGGTTAAGGAAGCTATAAATCATTATGGCATATCCGCAATCGGCAAAATTGCCGTTGAAACCGTCGGCAATATCAAGTATAAAGATTTGAAGGAAAAAGCACCGGAGCTTTCTTTTTACCGTCATCAGAACGTGAATTACGGCAAGGCTGTCGGAGAAGAATTGTCAAAGGCAGGTATTATGTGGAGCGGTAAGGTCGAAAAGACCGGTATGGTCATCACAATATCCGCAGATGAGAACGATTCCTATTCAAAGATAATAGCTGAAATGCGTGAGCGTAACAAGGCTCAGATAGCAGAGCAGGCACAGACAGCGGGAAAGGTTGACGAAAGTGCATTTTTTGATATGAATGCACCTGAGCCTTTCTGAAACAAGTAATATGTAATATACCGGGATTGTGAAAGCAGTCCCGGCTTTTACATTACAGGAGGCAAAATGAAACTATTTAAAATCATTGCAACTCTTGTCGGATGTGTGATTGCACCTGTTGTATCTGTATTTTTATCATACAGTCTTGATGTTATGCTGACAACACAGAAGCTGAAACTGTTTGACTTCAACACCTGCCTTGAAGGTCTGCAAATCAATCAGAAGCAACAGCAGCTCTTTATGATATTTACAGCACTGCTTATAGGTCTGATTATCTTTGTTTTGTTTGTTGCGATGAACAACAAGTACAAGGCTGATACAATAACGGTCACGCCGAAAATCAAGATACCCGTTCCTGCAGGCGAAGGTCAGAACGGCTCGGCACGGTTTATGAACGACAGCGAAAAGCATAGCGTTTTCGCTACATACGAGTTAAAACAGTCGAGCGATTTATGTCGTGTACTTAACAGAAATGGTGACGATTATTATAATGCTGTTTCAAAAAAAGGTAAATATCTGCCGTTCATCCCGATACCGCTTGATAAGATTAACATAAATGAGTTTCCTGCCAAAGGCGGACTTGTTGTCGGAATGAAAAAGCACGGCACTTACGAGGAAATCTCATACATAGCGAAAGACTATCACTCGTTGATTTTCGGTGCAACAGGCTCCGGTAAGACAAGGACGCTTGTTTTTCAGTCAATTATTTTCACTGCAATGGCAGGAGAAGGAATTATAGCTAACGACCCGAAGGGCGAACTTTACTATAATACTCATCGTGTTTTGGAGTCACTCGGCTATGAAGTGATAGTAATGGACCTGCAGAATCCAGAAAAATCGTGCGGCAAGAACTTATTGCAACCGATAATCGACGCTGTAAACGAGAAAAAGACCGATAAGGCACAGAGAGCAACGTGGGACTTGATTGAAATGCTCGTCCCGAAGTCAGATAAGGGTGAGCCGATTTGGACAAACGGTGAAAAGGCTATTATCGGTGCTTGTGTGCTTGCAGTAGTATGTGATAATACGGATAAGCCACAGTATCAGAATCTTACGAATGTGTATTACTTCCTTGCAAATATGGTTAAACCCGGTGCAGATAACAAGACACCGCTTGAAGGCTATATTGCAAAACTGGACGATACACACCCGGCAAAGTCTTTGCTTGGTATTACTGACGTTGCACCGAGCAGAACAAGATCGAGTTTCTACACATCGGCACTGACAACATTAAGATTGTTTGCAACAAACGATATTGCCAGTGTAACCGGTACGTCAGATTTTGATTTTACTACGATTGCTCAGAAGAAACAGGCAATATTCTACATCCTGCCGGATCAGAAAACAAGTTACTATCCTATAGTTACCTTGCTTGTCAATCAGCAGTATGAACTGCTTGTAGACTATGCAAAGGAACATGGTAACAGATTGCCGATAAGGGTAAACTTCTTCCTGGACGAGTTTGGTAACTTCACTCCGATAAGCGATATACAGGCAAAACTCACTGTCGCAAGAGGTTACGGAATACGTTTCAATCTGTTCATACAGGATATGGCACAGCTTGAAGATAAGTATGACAAGAATGTTGCAAATATCATAATGGGTAACTGTACCGTATGGGTATATCTTGCGGCGGCGGGCAAGGAAACAAACGAACTTATAAGCAGTAAGCTTGGCAAGTACACAACGCTGAAATACAGTTCATCGGGAAATAAAGCAAGATACTCAAATCCCTCATCGGGATTTTCTTCACAGCTTGAGGGACGAGAGCTTCTTACGGCAGATGAACTTGCAAGATTCGCACGACCATATCAGCTAGTAATGGTACTTGGCGAATATCCGGCTGTAATGGTGTCATACGACCTGCACAAGTGGCAGTTTAACCGATTTATGGGACTTGGAAACGAGAGCCATAACAAGCAGTACATTCAGATTGTTACTGACAGCAGACCGGATAAGCGTAACACAAACGCAAAAATCCCATTATGGGAGATATGGAAAGAGCAGACGCCGCAGGAAACTGAGTATAATTACTTGTTAAGGCGAAAAGAAGTACAAGAAAATAATGAAAAATCCGAAACTTATGATATTACCAAAAACGCATTCTATATTACGGAAGATGAGGTAATAAATAAGGGACAGGACTTATTCAGGAGGAAAGAACAATGAACAAGTTAAAGAAAATCAGAAACCGTATTTATAACGTCATATCATCGTTTATGGCAGTGACATTTCTTACAATGTCGGTATTTGCAGAGGGTAACATTGCAAACAGCGTAATTGCGACAGGCACAAAAAAGCTGATAGCAGATGTCAGCTCCTGGCTTACAGGTATAGCGATAGCTGTTACCGCTGTTGTATGCGTATATCTGTTTATCAGACGTGCAATGTCGGATGAGCAGGACAAGAAGCAGTGGGATAACAGACTAAAGATAACCGCTGTTTCGGGTATCGGTGCAATAACTGCAACTGCACTGATAGGTGTAATCGCAAGCTATTTCGGAGGCTGATTTCAATGCTACACAAAATACGGTCAAGGGCATATCTGACCGGCAACGACAGTGTATTAGCTGTTGCTGATGTAAATATTGATGATGCGGTAATAATCCGTGACTGCCGGCTTTTAAAAAGTGCGGACGGCACCATCGAAGCACAGTTACCGCAAATCAAAAACAAAAACGGAACATACACACAGACAGTACAGCTGATTAATTATCAGTCTGTACTGATGAAATCGCTGAAAGCAAGCATTTTTGAAGCGTATACAAATGCTCTCAAAGGGAATCCGCCTATTTCGAAAGAAAAAACTTTTGAAATGGAAAAAGAGCAGTTTGAACTGCAAAGGCAGGGCGTTAAAGCAGAAATACGGCGGATTAACTTGCCGGATTGTCCTGCACTTAAAGCGATAGCCGATATAACAATCGACAACTGGCTTGTTGTAAGAAATATACGGCTTGTTGCCGAAAAGGACGGAAAAATAAAGCCGATAATGCCGCAGAAATCATTGCCGGACGGCACACGATGTGATCGGGTGGCGATAAAAGATGATACGTTGCTCGAAAAAATACGGACTGTAACAACTCAACTATATATGCGGCACGATGTGCCACAGCAATCAGCAATAGCAAAAGCGGACGATATGTATATGTTCCCGTAAATGTGAGGTGATAAATTTTAATGGCTGCTTTATTAGTTATTCTGTTTTCCGTCATACTGAGCAGTATGACACCGCTTGTATTCGAAGCAAGTGACCAGCTGATACCGATAGTTTTTCAAGTTGATAAGATGCTCGGACAGTATCTCTCAACAGCGTCATCAACTATATATAATATAGGTATTTCTCTGATGATACTGAAATTTCTTAAAAAGGGATTTGAAATATACGTTATGGGAACTGATGGAGATCCGGATATGGATCCGTTACAGCTTGTGATGAATTTTATAAAAGCAATGGCTGTCGCTATAGGTTTCCGACCGATTTATGATATTTTCGTGCGGATACTTAAAGAAACAGTAAACACAATAACGACTAGCATGAATATCTACAAGGAAGTAACCGACTTTACCGGCATAGGTATAATCAACGGCGTATTCTTCCTCATAGCACTTGTAATATTTATGATACTGTTCTGTAAGGCTTTCGGGCTTGGTATCAATATGATGATATTGAATATCGGAATGCCGCTTGCCTGTACCGGACTACTCGATAATGACAAAGGAATGTTCAAAAATTACTTTATGACCTATGTCAAGACATTTCTGACTGTTCTTGTCCAGGTAGTTCTAAGCAAGCTCGGACTGTATGTTATAGTAACATCTGCCGGTATAGGAAACATTGTATCGGGTAACTTTGACCTCGTAAAAATGTTCCTGGGCTTGGCTTGTCTTACTACAGCGCTCAGTACGCCTAAACTGCTTGCAGAGTTTCTTGTACCTTCCGGTCCTGGCGGTAGTGCTATGAGCAAAATATATGCTGTCAATACAATTAAAACAGCAATAAAGGGCTTTACAAAATAGGAGGGATAAATGGCTACAATTGACCAGCTCAGTCTGATAATCCAGGGTTTACTCGTCGCAGGGGTTGCGCTCAGAGTAATTATCCTACTGATAAAGATTGTTCTCAATCCCGATGATAAGCCACAACTGATACCGAAAATAAGAAATGCTCTTGTATTTATGGTTTTTGGTATAATAATTTTCCAGATAAAGGACCTTATCGTCCGGTACTATTCATAAGGAGTGAAGAAAAATGAATGATGAACGTTTATATATCCCATATGGCTTGATAATCGAAAAGCAATGGTGGGACGGTTGCGGACCGAAGCAGAAGCCACAGCTGATTATCGGCGGGCTTATATCACTCGGACTTGCGGTTTTCATTTCTCTGCTGATACATATTATAATCGGGCTTGGAGTAGGGATATTCGGTATTTTTGCTACAGTAGCACTGATTACAAAGCAGGACAAGACAAATCTTTCGATAATCGACTACATCGGGCTGATGATCCGGAAAAACAAGGAGCAGCAGAATTTTCTTTACAAGTATAAAGATGATTATGGGATTATGTGACAAAGATACACAACAGGTGCGTCACTGTGACGCACCTATACATCGGAGCGTAAGCGTATGCGGGTGCAATTCCCGTAGCTCTGAAAGTAAAAGTGTGACAGGAGCGTCCGGTGCGACACCGTGTCGCACTTGGAAATTGACATTTATTGTCGCTTATTTTAGAACGGAGATTAGAAATGTATACTAAAGAAAAAAACACAGAAAAATCAAAATTAACCGATAATGCCGAAAAAATCAATTGCGAAGCTTGTTATGAGCCGTGCATATTTGAATTGAAAGATTCCGTCCATACTTTCAATATAGGATTACTCGACATTCTTAAATGTGTTAAATTTGCCGAGGATGAGGGAATAGTTCCTAAATTACCTGAAGAATGGTGGCTCTCTGTTTCACAGCAATTCGGTTATTTCGATGAGGAACGGTAATGAAATGAATGTTTTAAAATAATTTGACACGATTTTAATTTTAAGATATAATTAGGAGTATAAATATGAAATTCGTAATTTATTCAATTTTAGTACCGAATATGGTTTATTGGATTACGTATTTTGTGATATGCGAGGTGTTTAAAATGGACTCCTTAGTGGGTGCAATTGTCGGTTCGGCTGCTACAATATTCGTGGGTATATTAGGTTTGATAGGCGTTTGTATAAGCAACGGAAGAAAAAGCAAAAAATTAAATGACAATCTTGTTAAATTGCAGGATTGCCAAATCGGCGTAAAAGACGGTGAACTTTCAATTGCAAACCGACTCGGAGTAACAAACGGCGAAGAAACAAATCTTACGGCACAAAATAAAATTCTCAGGGAAGATCACAAGAATATTAAAATAATCCTAAATGAAGAAATCAAGAAGAGCATTAATATCGTTGCAGACAACGCAAAGAATACATACACATTTATTGTGAATGAGAGCGAAATGAGAAAACAAAAAGAACAGTTACTCCAAAGCAATGAATACAGATGGGCACAAGCCATTGATGATTTAACTTTGTTTAAAAACATATTAGGAGAGAAAAATCAACTAATTGCCGACTTGTATCGAGAAAAATCTGAACTAGCGAAAGCAAATAAAGAATTTGATGAAGTAATTAAAACGCAAGCAAAACAGATAGAAGAGCTAAACGCTAAACTCAATCCCGATAAACACGTTCACTCTCAAGAGCAGGGAATGTACCCGACGCTTTAATATATAGAGAGATCTAAGCGACTGAGATCAGCCGCTTTTTCTTTTTCTGAAAGTAAAAATCCAAAGCAGTCCGCACCCGTAGGACTGCTTTTTTATATCGGAGCGTAAGCGTATGCGGGTGCAATTCCCGTAGCTCTGAAAGTAAAAGTGTGACAGGAGCGTCCGGTGCGACACCGTGTCGCACTTGAAATTGACATAAGTGATTGAATATGATAGAATGGAGAAAATTATATGTTATGTAAATTGTTATCGACTATACCGCTCATTGTACTTACGGTAATAATTTTAATGAGGGTTATCAAAATCATTTATCGTTTATTAAAAAACAAAAATATTTTTGACAACACAGATGAAATAACCCGGTACTTTTACTTCTTTCCGTTTTTCATAATGTTATTTATGGTATTCGACTGTGTGAATTTATGGAAAATCATAACAGCTGTATCGGAAATATCAGCATATATCTTCTCACTCATAGCCGTTTATGCCAAAAAAAGAGGAGTTAAAGAGCCGTTTGGTCGTTATAACAAAAATCTCTGCGATAAAATAATAATGCTTATCGTAATGGCGATTAGTTATAGCTTAATGTATTGGTTGAAATCGGGGTAAAAATGAAGGATTTATTTAGAAACTCATATAAAATTCAATGTTACATTGTTGAAGCAAAAAAATTAATAGAAACAAGCAATTATTCCCTTGTAAAACAAGGTTTAATAGTCTGTACATTAGTTGCTTTTGTCTTATTTTTTTGTTTCATTTTTTCCATCTCGTTAGATTCTAAAATTCTCTTGGCAGCATCAAGTATAATAACTTTGACAGGTGGATTATGTGTATATACAGATTTTCTCATTTCTTTAAGAGGTTTTATGGGAATTTCTTTGCTGATTTCAACAACTTCAGGTATTTTTGCTTACGTTGTTTGTTACGATCAGAACAATGATTTATTAACCTACAGTGCTTTTTTTGCAACTGTTGGCGTGTTTTGGTTTATGATTAGCTTAGTTGCTAACAATAAAATTGCTAAAACTGCTAATGAAGTTTTTTCGATTTTCTTCGGATTAATAGTAGTAATTAAAGATACAATTCTCGACTTTCTTCCCGAAGAATTAAACATCGATCAATATATAAATTTTTCAGAATCCGGTTATAGTGATGCACAAGTAATCAAAATGCTCATTGATGTAATAGCAACACCTCTCTTGGCGATAAATGCTATTGCAATGATTCTTTGCGTATTAAAAGAACATTGGATAGAGCAATACAATGACGGTAAAGATTTGAAATAAAAGTTAAATTGTCGCTACGGCGGCAATTTTTTTATATCGGAGCGTAAGCGTATGCGGGTGCAATTCCCACAGCTCCGTGCAAACGAATACTTAGGGTGCGTCACCGTGTCGCACTTGGAAATTGACATAAGTTAATACAACATGATAGAATAGGAGTAGAAATGAAAAACAACTACTATTGCCGAGCGTGGTACAAAGGCAAAAAACGTAAAGCTCTTGAGCAGGCAGTGTCATTATTAAAGCAATTTGACTGGTGTGACTGCAATGAATTATCACAGGACAAGCTGAATACTGCAAGAAAAGTATTGAATAACCTCTCTGCGATTGTGGCTGTTACACCGTATGATAAGAAGAAAGTGGAAGTAATCGACGAAAAGCGTTACATAGAAATTCTGATGAGAGCATTTAAATATCTTTTGAAAAACGATTATTGGAATTGCTGTCACGAATTATCGGATTTGTTCGAGCTTGAGCCTGTTTTTCAGCCACACATAGCATACGCGACACAAAAATTAATTGAAATGGCGGTAAACTAATGTTTGTAAAGAAGAAAATAAAAAAACGTTCTATTGATAATAAGCATCAATTCAATTGTGTCTATGAATATGTCAGAAATACTGCTGATGAAGTTGACAAAAAGACAGCAATAAAATTTTGCGATTATGTTATCGACATTCTGTGCAAAAACATAGAGAGTAATATGCAATCAAATTTTATAAATCATAATGTTGATGATTTTGTTCTCCCATTTCACGAAAATGAATACGAAAATGAAAATCCATATTCTTCATTCATTTGGTTTCCTGTCAGCGTAACAGTAAAAGGGAAACCTATTAATATTGAAACTGATTCTATGATCGACATAGATTTAGCCAAATGTCACTTATTTTGTAATACTCGTAAAACTAACTCGTTGTTGAAGTTATTAAAATATATAAGTGATTACGGATTTTATTTTGATAAAGACAGTCACCGTGCTATGTATATAGAATATCTGAATGTTTGTACTTTTGTGAGCGATGGCGTGCATTCTCTCTCAATAGCACATCATCTCAAGCAAGGAAAGATAACGGCAAAATTAGTTGATATAACTACAATATTCCCGTATGTCGATACGGACGGCGATTATTGGTATGTAAATGGCGATACTTATAATGAGTACCTTGCTGAAGATTATAGGTTTTGCTTGATTTATGAGATAGCAAAATTCAAGTACGGACTTGAACACGAATAAAATAATCAATTCCCGTAGCCCTGAAAGTAAAGGTGCGACATCGTGTCGCACCTTAAATCAGCCGCAGAAAAAAGAAAGCCTGCCCAAAATGCTGTAATCGTGTAAAAGTTGGCAGAAAGCAACAAAAAGTGATACTATACTTTGTCAATGTTTTTGTCGCTGTCGGCTGGACTTTTTGCCGTAAGTGTGTTACAATATACTTGAGGAAATAGTACCGAATCGAAAGGAGAGGCACAAATGGCAAGAAATATAGTAAAGGCAAAGCTGGATATAATATTCAAGAAGTTGTTTACGGACGAGGGAAATCAGCATATATTGCAAGCGTTTCTCTCGGACATACTCGAAATACCATATGAGTCGATAAACAACATAATCGTACTGAACTCTGAGATAATGCCAGAGAACATTATAGAAAAATACAGCCGTATGGACATAAAGATGACGGTTGACGGTAACAGGCTTATCAATGTTGAAATGCAGATTAAAGACGAGGGCGATTACAAGGATCGTTCAATGTACTACCTTTCAAAGTTGTACGGCAATCAGCTTAAAAGCGGTGATGGCTACGGCAAACTCAATCAGTGTATTTCAATCAATGTATTGAATTTCATTCTGTTCGATGAATGGACGGATTTTCATTCTTCATTCAGAATGAGGGAAGATAAGCACAATTCTGTTCTTACCGACAATTTTATAGCTCATTACTTCGAGCTGAAGAAAATCGGAAAGAATTTTGACAAGAACAACAAGCAGGAACTATGGCTCAGACTTATAAATGCAGAAACGGAGGATGAACTTGATATGTTACAGCAGACAGGTGTAAAGTCCATACAGGACGCAGTAGTTGTACTGCATAAGATGAGTGCAGACGAAAAGACAAGAGAACTTGCCGAAATGCGTGAAAAGGCACTGCATATTGAGGCTACCGAAAAATCCTTTGCAATAGCCGAAGGCGAAAGAAGAAAAGAAGCTGAAATCCTCGCCAAGATGAGAAAGAGCGGACTTTCAGAAGAACAGATAAAAGCTATCTTAAACAGTTAAGATCAATCTACCAATCCCACAAAGGAGGACCCCAAAATGAAACGTAAACGTACCCACACCATACTCGCAACAATAACCCTCATCAGCGTAATACTGACCAGTGCTTGCACGGCAGGCAGTGCGAACAGCAATACCGCAACGTCCTCTGCGCCCGAAACGGCAGTTACCACAACTACCGCTCCGGCAGTAACGGGAACGGTAATGGATAGAATTGACGAGCCGAAAGCCGAAGCGACTACAGCTCAGACCACTGCTGCTACAGCAGCAGCTACTACAAAGCCGCAGGAAACAAAAGCGATCGAAACAACTGTAGTGACTACCACTGCAATGCCACAGGAAACAAAGAAGGCTGAAACGACCGTAGCTCAGACTACCACGGTAGCTACAACAGCAAAGCCGGCAACGACAACAACCGCCGCTACTACAAAGCCTGCACCCGAATGGACCGAAAGCAAGGCAAGCGGTACTAAGTATGTCAACACTGACTGCTACAGCCGTAAGAAAGCCGTACTCGGCGCTGACACGGTTAAGCTGTACAGCGTAAACGACAAGGTGACAGTGACAGCCAAGACCGATACAGGCTACTTCAAACTTTCTGATGGTAGCTTTATACACGGTGACTATCTGAGCGACAGCAAGGTAGCTCAGACTACAACAACCACTACAAAGAAAGCAGAAACGCCTAAGCCTGCGACCACCACAAAGAAGCAGGAAAACAAGCCGAAGTCAATATATGAGTATCCGTTTGATCTTGAAGCTATTCGACAGGTCATTATAGATGATGCCATCAACAACTACGGTCTTGTACTTGCAGAAGATATAATCAAGGACGAAAGTTCTTGGAATGCTCCACTTGTTATATGGAAAGGTGTTAATCCTAATGTTGTCCGTATGAGAGTATCAGAGGAAGCTGGAGCAAGTTTCAAAGTCGCACAAATGAAAAAAGGCGATTACTTTAATGTATACATTGAAACTATACCGGATTTAAAGAAAGACGAGAACGGTAACAGTATTGATGGCTACGCAATATTCTTCCTGAGATGAGAACCGTCACGTCAGTGACAACTGAATATATATTTAAAGAGCTTTGAATTTTCAAGGCTCTTTTTCTTTTTATGATATTATTAAAGCAGTTTGACAAACTTTAAAATTCAAGATATAATAAGGAGCGTAAATATGAAACTTGTATTTTATTCAATTCTTGTACCGAATACGGTTTATTGGATTACTTATTTTGTGATATGTGAGGTATTAAAAATGGATTCCTTAGTTGGTGCTATCATCGGTTCAGCTGCAACGATATTCGCCGGTATATTAGGTTTGATAGGCGTTTGTATAAGTAACGGAAGAAAAAGCAAAAAATTAAATGACAATCTTGTTAAATTACAGGATTGCCAAATAGGAGTAAAAGACGGTGAGCTCTCTATAGCAAACCGGCTCGGTGTAACAAACGGAGAAGGAACAAATCTTACTACACAACATAAAACACTCATGGAAGATCACACAGATATTAAAAAAATCTTAAATGAAGAAATCAAGAAAAGCATTAATAGCGTTGCTGATAGTGCAAAGGATACATACAATTTCATTATGAACGAGAGCAATATGAAGAAACAAAGAGAACAGCTATTGGAGAACAATGATAACAGGTGGTCGCAAGCCATTGATGATTTAACGTTGTTTAAAAATATATTAGAAGAAAAGAATCAACTGATTGCTAATTTGTATCAAGAAAAATATGAGTTAAGAGAAGCAAATCGAGAACTTCATAAAGTTATTAAGACACAAACCCGACAGATAGAAGAACTGAACGCTAAACTTTATCCGGATGCTTCACAAAACTACTCTCAAGAACAGGGAATGTACCCGACACTTTAATTATATAGATTTGAGCGACTGATTTCAGCCGCTTTTTCTTTTTCTGAGAGTCAATTGAATATGAAAATCCAAAGCAGTCCGTACCCGTAGGACTGCTTTTTTATATATATTTTCAAAAAATCAAACAAGAAAGGACAAAGGTTATGTTTAAAAACAAATTCAAAAAGCTGACCGGATTTTTCCTTGCATTAGTCATGACTTTGGTTGCACTTCCGGTTCAGACATTTGCGTCAGATTGGGGTGTCGGTGACAATGTTTATGCGTCTATGCTCGGCAACTACATCGGCTCAGACGGTAAGACTTATGCAGATAAGTATAATTACGACTATATCTACTATAAGTCAGACGGTAGTGTAGGTGTAGCCACTCGCTATGCCTCAACACACGCTAAGTTAGGTGTTAGTAAGAACGGTGTAACACAGCAAGCAATTTGTATTGAAGCCGGTGTGTCATATAGCACAGGTAGCTCCTATGTTGGTAAAGCATCAAGCGATGACTATATGTTAATGTTGCCATCTGATGTTCGTGAAATGATGAAATATCTTCTATTATGTGGCTTTAACAGCTCAGTTACCAAATCGCCGGTTGCTAATACAAATCTTGATGATTTCTCATTTGCAACACAAATATTATCATGGGAAATTCAGCAAAATCTGCGTACAGGATACGGTAAAAGTAACCTGACTGTTAATTCCAAAATTCCCAACACACCTAAAACAGCATACTATGATCAGCTGAAAGGCAGACCTGCTGAAAAATGCTACGAATACATCTTAAACAAGATGAAGGCATATTCAATTGTGCCGAGTTTTACTGAACCCAATAAGGCTAAAGCTCCTACTCACACAATGGAATATAACTCTTCAACGAAGAAGTATAGCATTACACTGCCGGACAGTAACAACAGCGGTATGCCTGCAAGTGCTTTCAACATTTCGGGAGTTACTGTTACAAAGAGTGGTAATAAGTACACTTTCAGCACAAGCACAAAGATAAGCGGTACAAAGGCTTGCACATACAAGGCAAACCGTACTACAGGAAAACAGCTTGTTGTGTGGAAATCAGACAGCGGCGATTCTCAGACAATGGCTGACGGTATCGACGACCCCGTAAGATTCTATGCCAACTTCAAGACATCTGACTTAGGCACTGCGCAGATAAAAAAAGTATGGCAACACAACGGCGATCAGACGGCTAATAACAGCGACATCTATTTCACGATCAAAAACAGTGCGGGTGCGGCCGTGAAGGGCACAGGTTCTGCCGGTAGCTACACCTACTCTGCAAGCGGATCTGTGAGCCAGTTCAGATTAAACTCGAGCGACACTTTTTTGGTAAAATCGTTACCGACGGGAACATACACAGTTACCGAGCACGGCAGTACAGATTACACTATCAGCGGCGGCGCTAGCAAAACAGTTACTGTTCCGATTGGCGGCACAGGTGTTGTTACATTCACTAACGCCCGAAATACCGGTAGCTTACGTGTACAGAAGTCGTTTAGCGATGCGGATAGCTTAACAGCGGCGCAGTTGCAGAGTTTGTATAAATCGCTGAAATTTACGGTAAAAAACAGTGATGGCAAATATGTAACAGCAAAAGCTACATCTTCAGACGGTGTATATACCTTTAGCGGCTCTTCAGCCACACCGCAGTATTATACCGTAAATATATACGGCGCATTCAGGATCGATGAAGCGCCTACGGGTTCATATGCAATCATAGAAACGGCTTGGGACAACAAGTATGCACCCGCCCATGCGACTGTCACGGCAAAGGTAACTGCCAATGCTACAGTTACGACGAATTATCCCAACAATAGGAATACCGGCAGCTTACGTGTACAGAAGTCATTTAGCGATGCGGATAGCTTAACAGCGGCGCAGTTGCAGAGCTTGTATAAATCACTGAAATTTGCAGTAAAAAACAGCGACGGTAAATACGTTACCGCAAAAACGACATCGAGCGCAGGTGTATATACATTCAGCGGATCTTCAACCACGCCTCAGTATTATACTGTAAACAGTAACGGCGCATTCAGGATCGATGAAGCGCCTACGGGTTCATATGCAATCATAGAAACGGCTTGGGACAACAGATACACACCCGCCCATGTTACTGTCACGGCAAAAGTAACATCCAATGCTACAGTTACGGCTGATTATCCCAACAATAGGGATACAGGCACAGGACGTGTTACAAAAACTTTGGATAATGCGTCTGCACTGACGGCTGACGAAAAAAAGGATATCTATGCTTCTATACGGTTCACTGTCAAGACTGCAGACGGTAAGTATGTAACGGCTACAGCTACAGCGTTACCCGGCGTGTACAATTACACCGGCACGTCAAAGACGGCGCAGAAATATAAGATCAACAGCAACGGCGTTTTTAGAATAGACAAAATGCCGACCGGCACGTATGCGCTGACGGAAACTTCGTGCGATGATAATTATACGCCAAGTGTCGCAACTAAAAAATTTACTGTTCGTGCAAATGAAACCACGCAGGTAAGCTATGAGAATACACGCGACAAAGGCAGTTTACGTGTACAGAAGTTGTTTAGCGATGCGGATAGCTTAACAGCGGCGCAGTTGCAGAGCTTGTACAAATCACTGAAATTTACGGTAAAAAACAGCGACGGCAAATATGTAACAGCAAAAGCTACATCTTCAGACGGTGTATATACCTTTAGCGGATCTTCAACCACACCGCAGTATTATACCGTAAATATATACGGCGCATTCAGGATCGATAAAGTCCCTACAGGTTCTTATGTCATTACTGAAACTGCGTGGGATAACAAGTATACACCCGCCCATGTTACTGTCACGGCAAAAGTAACATCCAATGCTACAGTTACGTCTGACTATCCCAACAATAGGAATACCGGCACAGGACGTGTTACAAAAACTTTGGATAATGCGTCTGCACTGACGGCTGACGAAAAAAAGGATATCTATGCTTCTATACGGTTCACTGTCAAGACTGCAGACGGTAAGTATGTAACGGCTACAGCTACAGCGTTACCCGGCGTGTACAATTACACCGGCACGTCAAAGACGGCGCAGAAATATAAGATCAACAGCAACGGCGTTTTTAGAATAGACAAAATGCCGACCGGCACGTATGCGCTGACGGAAACTTCGTGCGATGATAATTATACGCCAAGTGTCGCAACTAAAAAATTTACTGTTCGTGCAAATGAAACCACGCAGGTAAGCTATGAGAATACACGCGATAAAGGTAACGGCAGAATATATAAAAAGTGGGTATCTGCTGATACGCTGACCAAAGATCAGATCATTGCGCTGGGCAATAATGTGTATTTCACTGTCAAGACTGCAGACGGTAAATATGTAACAGCAAAAGCTACATCTTCACCCGGTGTTTACAACTACACCGGAACAGCGTCAACAGTTCAGAAATATAAGCTGAACACTTCAACAATTGCGTTCCGTATTGATAATATGCCGACAGGCACATACACTGTTACAGAGTATTGCTCTGCCGACGGCTTCAATGGCTATACCGCAGGCACATCATCAGCCCCGACAACGCAGACAAAAACAATAACTGTTGTAAAGGGTGCGACAAAATCTGTTAAATTCACGAACAAATCTGTTCCTATTGTTGTTATCCGTAAGCATTTCAGCGATGAGGACAATCTGACGGATGAAGAATTGAAAGCACAGTATGCAAAGGTCACCGTCAATCTGCAGGTGCTTGGTATCGCGGGAAAAGTACAGTCAACCCCGCCGGCAGGATATTATGTTAATTTTACCGGTAGTAACGGCAATTATACTTTCAAAGATGTCACTGCTACAAAATCATCTGCTTCTGATTTAAAGCTGGACGATAACGGTGAGATTACTATCTCTTTTGGCACTAATTCTACTCCGTTCTATATGTCGGTCATAGAAATTTACAGCGGAACGGATTACGATGTTGATAACCGGGACCAGCGTATTGACCTTGGTGACGGTGATCCGAATGCTGTAATCGACCTTGAAGACATTGAGCTTGACAATCAGCTTAAGACAGGCTCTGTGCAGATTGACAAGCAGTTTTTAAATGAAAACGGTGCTATTGAAAATATCCCAGATGATAAGCTTGCCGAAGTAGCATTCAAAATTATGCACAATGGCAAGTATCTCACATTTACAGGTAGCAATGGTAATTACACATATAAAAGTGAAAACAATATCGGCACTACATTAAAGCTGAACAAAAGTACGTATAACTTTATTGCAAACGGACTTCCGGCAAAAGAACAATATACGGTTATGGAAGTCAGCGGCACTACAGGTTACAGCTTTAGCATAGATCCTGTTACTTTTGTTGTAACTCCGGCCGGATCTGTAAAGAAAGTATTTACCAATAAAGCTATGACTGGCACAATAAGCATTGTAAAGCGCAGTGCTGACGGTGTTCTTTCCGGCTGGCAGTTCAGAGTAACCGGCACAGCAAAAACCGGTCAGAGCTATGATAAGATCTTCACCACCGATGCAAAGGGCACTATCACGATCAGCAATATCCGTATCGGCGATTATAAGGTGACAGAGGTCAAGAACGGTAAGACAGTCGGTTATATCACAGAGGACACAAAAGCAGTCGAAGTAACGACCGATGCTGTGACAACTGTCAACTTTGAAAATAAGCCGTATGCGAATATCGTTATCAACAAGGTTGACAGCGTTACCAATTCTGCTCTGAGCGGAGCTACATTCGGTATCTATTCAGACGCTGACTGCAAAATTCCCGCCCAGGTATATACATCAGAAACTGATGACACCTTAATTGACGCAGTGATTACCGAAGCAGCTACAGGCAAGTACACTTGCAATTATCTCCCGATCGAGAACAAGGACGGTACAACATATTATGTCAAGGAGCTTAAAGCGCCTGAGCACTACGCAATCGATACAAATGTTTACCCTGTAACACTTAAAACGGCTAATTCTACTATTGCGGTTACGAATAACGGAACATCTCAGTTCATCGAAACACCTTTAGGCTCGGTCAGAACGATAAAGGTTGATAAGGACTACCCGGACAACAAGCTGACGGGTGCTGAATTTACTGTATACAAGTCTGATAAATCCACAGCATATGGTAATCTTACGGAAGTTGCCACAGGCGAATATCAGCTTGATGAAATCCCCGCAGGCGTATATTACCTGAAGGAAACCAAAGCCCCGCTATATTACAATATTGATAACACGTACTACCAATTTGTAATTTTAAATGCAGGTGAGGTTGTTAATATTGAAACAAACGCCGGCAAGGGCTTTGAAAATGACGCTATGACAGGCTCGATCAGCGTTGTAAAACATAGCGCTGACGGTGTTCTTTCCGGCTGGCAGTTCAGAGTAACCGGCACAGCAAAAACCGGTCAGAGCTATGATAAGATCTTTACGACCGATGCAAATGGCACTATCACAATCAGCAATATCCGTATCGGCGATTATAAGGTTACGGAAGTAAAGACTGGCAAAACAGTAGGTTATATTACCGAGGACAGCAAAGACCTTGAGGTCAAGACTGACACCGTGACAACTGTTAACTTCGAGAACAAGCCGTATGCGAATATCGTTATCAACAAGGTTGACAGCGTAAAAGGCACTGCTCTGAGCGGTGCGACATTCGGCATCTATACGGACGCTGAATGCGAAATTCCTGCACAGGCATATACATCGGCTACAGATGGAACGCTGACAGACGCAGTAATCACAGAAAGTGCAACAGGCAAGTACACTTGCAATTTCCTGCCGATTGAGAGCAAGGACGGTACAACGTATTATGTTAAGGAGCTTACAGCCCCCGAACATTACGCTATTGACACAGACGTACACCCCGTAACGCTTAAAACGGCAAATACAACTGTAGCAGTATCAAATAACGCTACATCGAAATTCTATGAAACGCCTTTAGGCTCGGTCAGAACGACAAAGGTTGACGCAGATCATCCCGATGTACTTCTGAGCGGCGCCGAGTTTACAGTATATCAGTCTGATAAGGCTACTGTATACGACAAGCTCACAGAAATATCAAAGGGAACATATCAGCTTGATGAAATCCCGGCAGGCACATACTACCTCAAGGAAACAAAAGCACCGAAGTATTACAACATAGATAACACATTCTATCAGTTTGTAATTTCTGACGCAGGCAAGGTTGTTGATGTGTCAATCAACGGCAACGACAAGTTCCCGAATGCTCCGCAGAAGGGCAATATAAAGATAGTCAAGAGAAGTGCAGACGGTGTACTGTCCGGTTGGAAGTTTGAGGTTTCCGGCACGGCTCTTAACGGCACACCCGTAGCAACAAAGACATATACGACAGACGCAAAGGGCGAAATCAATATTTCAGGGCTTCTCATCGGTGATTATACCGTAAAGGAAGTAATCGATGGCAAGACAGTCGGCTATATCACACCGGCTAATCAGACCGTAAAAATCGATTGCGACACTGTATCGATCGCCGAATTTGAAAATAAGCCTTTTGGTCACATTATTATAAACAAGGTTGATGCAAAGACCGGAGAAAAGGTAACCGGCGCTACATTTGGTATATTCACCGACAGTGCTTGCAAGACTGTAGCCAAGGCGTATAAGTCGGAAACTGACAGCTCACTTGTAAATGCGGTTATCACAGAAATCGAGAACGGCAAGTATACTTGCAACTTCTTGCCTATAGGCAATGCAGAAGGTACTGTATACTATATTAAAGAACTTACAGCGCCGGACGGCTATTATCTTGACAAGAACACATATGCAGTTGTTCTTAAAACCGCAAATGCTACTGTGTCTATCGATAACGAATTCGGAAAATCCGACTTCAACGAATACCCTTACGGTCATGCAACCGTAATCAAGGAATGGAAACTTGACAACAGTACAGCAGATATGACAGCCGATGAAATCGCACAGATGAAGGCAGAGCTTGAAAAGGGTCTGTATTTCACTGTAAAGGACAGCAACGGCAAGTACATTACAGCTACAGGCGCAGACGGCGTATACAAATATAACAGCGAAAGCGCAACAGAGTTCAGATATATACTGAAAAACGGTGCGTTTGTCATCGCAGAACTGCCTACAGGCGAATATACGGTGACTGAGTATAGCGCACTTCCTGACTACACAATCAAGTCGGAAAATCCCGTGAAGATAACTGTAGTAAGAAATCAGACAGCAAAGGCAACGTTTGTAAATGAGCGTGATACAGGCACGGGCAAGGTTATAAAGGTATGGAAGCAGTTTGACACGATGACAGCCGCTGAACAGACTGAAATCGAAAAAAATGTATACTTTACCGTAACCGACAGCAACGGTGCTTATCTCAAGGTTAAGGAAAGCAACGGTAGCTATATCTACTGCGGCGCACAGAAAACAGAAACAAAATTTGTTCTGAAAAATGGCGCATTTGTAATCGCCGAACTGCCTACAGGCGAATACACGGTGACTGAGTTTAACAACGCAAAGGATTACA